>Ga0210409_10000103_pt1 | contig 191066 bp, 170 predicted proteins | sample IncBWH17MmetaG_FD_161649 | JGI IMG/M metagenome (GOLD analysis project Ga0210409, IMG submission 161649) | Forest soil microbial communities from Barre Woods Harvard Forest LTER site, Petersham, Massachusetts, United States - Inc-BW-H-17-M | ecosystem: Environmental > Terrestrial > Soil >... | reverse complement strand
CTTCGGCTCCCTCAGGACAAGCGGGACGCTAGCGCCCCTCAGCTTCGTTCGGGACAAGCTTACGACGGCAAAGGCGCCGGCGGGGGCGTCGGCGTTCCCGGGACAAGCAGCGCTGCGTGTAGCCAAACGCACACAGACAGGATTGTCTGTGCCACTGGGCAAAAGCACACACAGCACCCCTCGGCTGCGCTCGGGGCAAAGGATCGCCTGTGCCACTAAGTTCAAAAGCACACAGATTGAAATCTGTGCTACCAGAGGCGAGAAGCCGGCGGTTGCAGGGGAAAAAAAATCCCCGGGCCTGTGGGGGGCAGGCCCGGGGTCGGGGGTGCTGAGGGGCGTTGGGCCGGTAAACTTGTGGGGCGATTTGGCGGCTAGTAATTCCAGCGCCGCAATGCCATGGTCGCCCGGAAAACAATCTGCAAACTCAGAACCAGAAGCGTGTCGCGAAAATTGCGCATTCTGTCGCGCAATGCCGTGTCCTCCGATTGATCGGGAACCGGCATCGTCGCAACCGCTGCACCCTGACGTCGCTGCCAGCCGTTATGTGCCAGTGCGCTCATGCCTTTCCCCTAATTAATGACGAAAACTGGATTGTCGTGCTCGACGCCCAGAACCATGGATTTGAAAATGTCTACGTCCCAACTGTCGGCGATACGCAGCCGAATCACTTCATCAGTTTCCGAAAGCATTCGTCCACGCAGCGGAACGCGGAGATTTCCTGCTGCGACGCGGAGAACAACTGGTTGCCCCATCCAAACTGCGTAGCCACTTTGCATCGCGGACCCCCTCCTCAGAACTTCCATGCTCGAACAACTCAATTTTGCGGTGAGGGTCTGCGCGGGCAAATGGTACAGGGGGCTATATTTGCTGGGAGGATAGTACTAGTGACCCAGTAAGTGTTGTAGATGCAACAAGCTACACCTTGCTGGGAATACTCCTGAGTGGCCGCGTTGCTGCCCTGTGTGCCATTTGGGACCCTACTGATTGTGAGGCCCGAAACCGATCTTATCCAATGCAGCGAAGCAGCAGCTGTTTTCTGCTATTGTGGAGAATCGTTCTGGCGGCGCTTGGAAATCGTGGATTTCTTACTAATTAGGATTCGACGGCATGATTGAATTCATCAAGCATCTTCTGGTTCAGCTGTATGACCCCAAAGGGCTGCAGGCGCTGGTCGAGTGGGGCGGGACAACTCTGGTTTGCATTGTCGTGTTCGTCGAAACCGGAATGTTCGTTGGTTTCTTCTTGCCGGGCGATTCCCTGCTGGTGACCGCGGGTGTGTTCGCCGCTGCCGGCCAGTTGAGGATCGGCATGCTGCTGAGTCTGGTCACACTTTGCGCCATCGCCGGAGACCAAGTCGGCTACCTGATTGGAAGAAAAGCGGGGCAGAGCCTGTATCGTCGCGAGGACTCGCGATTTTTCAAGAAGCGCCACCTGGAACAAGCGCACGCGTTCTACGAGCACTACGGCGGCAAGACCATTATCCTGGCGCGGTTTGTCCCTATTATCCGGACGTTCTGTCCCCCGGTGGCCGGGGCCGCGGAAATGAGCTACCCGCGGTACCTGCTCTACGACATTTTCGGCGGCTTCCTGTGGGTCTGGGGTTTGACGCTGCTGGGCTACACCCTCGGGCGGACCATTCCAAATATCGAGAAGCGCATTCACTACGTCATTGCCATCGTGGTAGTTCTCTCGCTGATGCCCGCCGCTTACCATGCCTGGAGAGCAAGAGCGCGGAAACCTGCAGTTCCCCTCAAGGGCGCTGAATCCGAATAGCTGCGAGGCCCCCTGAAATGCAAAGCGGGGAGCCTGGCAGCTCCCCGCTATGCTCTGTCCATCCGCCCTGGTGATACCGAAAAGCATCGCCAGCGGCGCGCACCGCAAGAGCGGTGTGTAAATGGTGTCAAAAGTCTAGGCCCGGTGGAGTCATGCCTCCCTCCGTGCACTAGCTGCTTCAATTCGCCTTGTACGCCCGTGGAATTGTGAATGCAAGTGAAAAATTTGATGGAAAGTGGAGTGTGAGCCGCGCTGATTGGCGTAAAAGCCGAAGGCAGTTCGAGGATGTAGCGGATTGATTTTTGGCGAATGATGGAATCAAAGCGGAAGACTACTTCAGGAAAAGAGCTTCGCGAAGCTGATCGCGCCCCACGAAGGTTTTTGAAGAGCGGAACTTTCCAAACAAGTCGAGGATCTCTCGATTCTGAAATACGCGGGCGTGGACAGCCAGAGTCGGCGCCGGCAATAGTTCAATGGTCTGGGGATTCACGATGCGGTAGCGATGAAAACGCTCGGCCGGGCGGCTGTGAAACATCGCCAGCAGTGCACCCGCCGGATGCAGCAGCGAATAGAGCCGCTCCATCACTCTCGGCAACAGTTCCGCATCGAAATAGTCGAACAGATCCCAGGCCAGCACGCCGTGGAAACTTTCCTCGGGATAATGCAAGGAGCCCTCAAGGAACATTTCGGCCAGGCGCGCCTGCGAAATTTTATCTCCTTCATCGCCCACGGGCGCCAGGCGCAGCCGCTCTTCCTCCGCGGTCAGGAATTCCTTCCAGGACCTCAGAAAGTCCTCCGTGGATATGCGATAACCCTTCTCAATAAAGAAAGTAAGCGTTGCTTGGGAAACCTGCCCGAGGTCCAGGATGCGGCCGTTGCGAACATCGTTGATGAGCCAGAGGAATTCCTTCAACCCGTTGGAGGTGCGATGGTTCGCCGGAGGCGCTGCGGCTACGGCTGTGGCCGGCCCGGGCTTGTGCGCGGGCTCCCGCGGGGCCGTGGCCGCGCTCACACCGAACCGCTGCTTAGCCATCCAGTTCATGATTCTCTCTACTCTTTTAACGCCGCGATGGGCGTGGAAATTACGGAAGTCTTGCTCTGCCCTGCCGCCGCACCGCGCTTCGCTTCTCCGGGCCGTAGCATCTCGACTTTTCCGCGGAGACGGGCGCCGTCTTCAATCGCCACGCGCGGGGTCAGCATACTTCCCTGCACGTCACTCTTCGGCCCGAGCCGAATGTTCTCGCTGGCGTTCAAGTTTCCGCGAATCTTGCCTTCAATCACGATTTCGCGGGCTTCAATATCGGCTTGCACGGAGCCGTGCGGACCGACGGTAACCTTTGAATTTGCCAGGCGAATGCTTCCTTGCACTTGGCCATCGATCAACAAATCGGAATGGCCAGTGATTTCTCCGCGAATGCGAAGCCCTGCGGATATCGCGGAGGACTGCGGAATTTGGCTTGGCAAACTTGCGGGGTTCATTACTACGGGAGCGACTACCGATGCCAGTGAGCCAACTCCTGCATTCATAGGTGCCTGCACGGGCACTGGCGAACTCTGGGGGGACTCCTTGCCCTCAGGGACTTTCGGCCACATTGAGTTCCTCCTCCGGCTTATTGCCGTGACCCCTGCGGAGGGTGCAGGCGCGCCAGGACAGTGGCGGAACTATATTACAGACGCCCCTGCCTGTAAACCATGGTGCTCGGCCGAGTTGACAAGTAGGCAAGACCCGGCTCGCACGGTCTGAGCCGCTTAGTTAGTTGGCACGCAGTTTCGCATTACGTGGTGTGCGGATCGTCGTGTCGCATTTCCCAGAGCGTTGCAAAAAAGGCCAACGTCTCCGCAACAAAATTCTTAACGCCCACGCGGTGGCTCCACCAATTGTGGGGATCGTAACCGGAGTCCCGCGCCGCGACAACGTGGAGCTGGGATCCTTCTCCTAATGTCCGCTCGAGGATGTATCGCGCCCGCCGCGTCTTGAAATTCGCGGTCACGACTACGATTTTATTCCAGTGGCGGGAAGCGAGGAAGGCGCCGAGCTGTTGAGCTTCCTCGTGTAAGTCGCCTGCTTGCATGGCAAATTTCACGACAGCGGTTGCGGGAACGCCGCGCGCCAGCAGATCGCGTTGGATCAAATCCGCGACACTGGCATAGGATCGCAAATAGCGACCGCTGGCGACCACACGCGGCGCCCAGCCTGCTTTCATTAATTCGGCTGCTTGCGCGGCGGTGTCCGCGTCGTAATCGTCGTCACCCATGGCTACAATCGCCTCGCAAGCGCGCGGGGAATCGTCAACGACCAGGAAGTCACCCGCGAGGCGCATAACCGAGTGACGAACCAGGTACAAGACAATCAAAGCCGCCAACAAGAAGACAAGGAAGAGGAATCGGAAGATAATCCCGCCGCGTTGCGGGTTTGCGCGACGCCTCGCGCTGCCCACAGAATTGGTCATTTGCCCGGGTCAAGTTGCCGCAATTTCTCTGCCGCTTCTTCCGGCACCATTCCGTTGAAATAAATTTCCTTGATGCTGTAGGATTTGCTGGGAGATTGCAGGATGGGAAGAATTTCGATATGCCAATGATAGTCGCCGGCGATGGTTCGCCAGTAATCGCTCAACTCGCCTTTGGTCTGTAACGTGTTCGGCGCGGTATGGACCACCATGTGGTAGTCCGGGGTGACTTGCAGCAGCCGGCGCAACGTGCGCCCCAGCAGCGTTGCGAGATGCCGGCGGTTCTCACCTGGCGATGCCGTTTCGAATAGATGGCTGTGCGCCCTGGGCATCAACCAGACTTCAAATGGCACACGTGAGGCATAGGGGCAAAAGGCATAGTAATCGCCGGTATTGTCCACAATCCGTTTCTTTTGCCGCTCTTCCTGCCGCAGGATGTCGCAAAAAACGCAACGCTCCCGATCGCGGTACCATTCGCGCGCCGAGCGCAATTCGTACAGGATTCGCCGGGGCACGAATGTCGTCGCGGTCACCTGCGAATGGGCGTGCGGCCATTCCTCGCCGGATTGCGGACCCTGGTTCTTGAAAACGGTTACGTATTTGAATCGCGCGTCGCGCTTCAAATCTAGAATTCGATGGGCGTACCCTTCGAGCACTCTGCCGATCTCCTCATCGGTCATCTGCGCCAGTGTGCGCGTGTGCTCTGGCGTCTCCACAATGATTTCATGAGCGCCGATGGAAGCCATGCGGTCGTAGATTCCTTCTGCGCTGCGGCCGGGATCTCCCTCGATGCGGTACAGGGGCCTCAGGTGAGGATAGACACGCACTTGCCAGGGCCCATGCTGCGGGAGATCGAGCAGGACTTGCGTCTCCACGCGGTTTTGCGCACACAAGGGACAGGGATCCGATCGCAATTTATCGCGCTCGGGATGCCCCACCACCACCCAACTTCTTGTTATGGGATCTTTACGAAGTTCCATTCGCCACGCCGAAAAGTGTCTCCCGTGAAAATTCCAAGGCGGTCATCTTATACCGCGCACTCCGGAAGGGCAAAAAGCAAGTCGGGCTGGTTGCTTGATTCGAAATGTGCCGCCGCGGCACTGTTAACGGGTGTAGTGCGTTGGCGTAGGACCCACTTCGAGGCGGTGTCGATCCCAAATCGCACCTTCGCGGCTGTAACTGGCCAACTCAAAATCCTGCGTCAGTTCCAGGCAGTCGGTGGGACAGGCATCCTCGCAGAGCCCGCAGAACATGCAGCGCGAAGTATCGTAAGTGAAAGTGGTCAAAACCTTTCGCCGTGTGGCATCGTCACGCAGCCAACCCACCACGATCAGATTCTCCGGGCAGGCTAGCGCGCACAAATTGCACGCGATGCAAAGGGACTCGCCGGTCTCGGGATTCATGTTCAGCCGCGGGGCGCCCCGATAGCGCTCGGCCACCATGGGGCGTTCCTGGGGATACTGTTCGGTGTAAATATTTTTCGGGGCCTGGTACCGGAACGTCAGCCACATGCCCTTCAGCAGATCAACCAGAAAAACTCGCTTCAATAATTCTCTCATCGCGTCCAAGTTTGACTTTCCTTCCACGCGATGTCAAGTGACGGTCGCGGGCGTGATATTCTGCCTTCCTTGATGAATATTTCCGATTCAGACGTGCATTTCATGCAGGCGGCTCTCGACGAGGCCCGAGTGGCCGGCCAGCGCGGGGAAGTCCCCATAGGCGCGATCGTGGTGGTTGACGGGCGAATCGTTGCGCGCGCCGGCAATCGCACGATTGCGGACTGCGACCCTACCGCCCACGCGGAGATTGTGGCCCTTCGCGCCGCTGCGAGGTGTGTTGGAAACCACCGCCTTCTCGACGGCTCAGTATTTGTCACGATTGAGCCATGCGCGATGTGCGCCGGCGCGATGATTCAAGCGCGTGTAGCCCGGTTGGTTTACGGTGCTGACGACTCTAAGGCCGGCGCGGTACGATCGTGTTTCTCGATCTTGGACCACCCGCATCTCAATCATCGAGTCGAGGTGGTTTCCGGCGCACTTGCGGAAGAATCGGCCGCTCTGCTGAAGGAATTTTTCGCCGCCCGGCGATGAGGAGTGATCTTTGTGCTGCCGGCCGGTGTGGTTGCGTTTAGACGAGGGCTAGGCTTCCAGAAAGAATCTATTGGCCGCCGGAAATCGGCAGAGGGACCGTTGCAGTGACGGTGGTGCCCCCCTCGCCGGATTGTATTTCCAGAGTCCCGCCCAACTCGCGCAGCCGCTCTCGCATGCTGGCCACGCCGACACCTCCGCCCGCGGCGGCGATTTGAACCTGTAGAAGCCGCTGGGGCGACATCCCGCACCCGTTGTCGCGCACGACGAGACTGATCCGCGCCGAATCTTCCCACAGTTGTACATTTACCTTCGCTGCGCGGGCATGGCGGTGAACGTTAGTTACGGCTTCCTGTAGGATGCGAAACAACGCGATTTCAATTCGCGGGGGCAGATCTTTGAATCCGGCCGGGATGTCAACGCTAACGCGAATGCCGCTGCGGTCCTCGAAGCCTTTCAGGTAGTTCCGCGTGGACTGGGCCAAACCCAGCTCTTCGAGCAACGGCGGGTGCAGCAAGTGTGAGATCGTTCGCGTCTGGGCGATGCAACGTTCCACGAGCTCGATTGATTCGGTCAGAAGCTGCTTTTTCTTCCAACCCGGCATAGGCGTTGCGAGCTGGCGAAGGTTCATCTGCAGGGCAGCATAGTATTGGTCCACGGAATCATGGAGATCGCGCGCGATGCGGCGCTGCACCTCTTCGCGCGCGCAGAGCAACCGGCCCGCTAGCTGGCGGAGCGATCGTTCAAGCCTCTTTTGCTCGGTCACCTCTACAACCACAATCCCGGCGCGCGTCACTTTGGCGTCTGAATCCCTGATTGGGAAATAGGTCTCAACCCAATAACCGGCCTCGGTTCTGGAGGGCAACTCGCCGCCGATTTCGACTTCGGGCAGCACCTGACCCGTGCTGAACACGCGATCAAAAGCGGATTCCACTTGGCCAGCCACTTTCCCAATCATCTCGCCAACCGTTTTGCCCAGATGCGCCCCGGGCGGAATGCCATTCATCGCGGCGAGAGCCCTGTTGATGGCCTTGTATCGACCGTGACGATCACAAATCGCAAAGCCAACGGTAGGACCATTCAAGAAGAAAGCGAGCAGAGATTCGGCGTCCGTGATGGAATCTGGAGTCGCGAATAATCCGGGCGGGGCGTTAAGCGTTCCCCCTTCGTTCTCCATATTGCGACTCATCCTTAACAACTGAAGCCGCTCGAGATGGTTCTGGAGCGCGACCAGAATTCAGCTCTAGGCAGCATTATACTCTTTGCAAATTAACCCGGCCAATACTCTTTGAAGACTGATAGTCCAGGTGCTCGCGCAGCAGACGTATTTCTACGCAATCAGCTGTAAGTAGTTTCCGCAATACCAGGTCTCTGGTGACATCAACAAAATGGCGGACTGTTTGGGCCTCGTGGCGGTCAGCCAACGTGTGAGATGTGCCGCCGCGTTTGGTCCAGAAATTCTTCCGCAGAGGGCAAATCTCCCGGGTTCTTGCCGCGATGCAGCCAGAGAATTGTTCCGCCTCGCGCTACCAGCGCGGCTCCCGGCAACAAGTAGATATCGCAGTGGGGCATGAATGATTTCTTGAGGCTGACGGAAAATCCCGCGGCGCGATTCTCTTTCCGTTTTTGCCGCAATCCCGGAGAAGCAAACACTAATGCGCGAAGGGTTGTTCGGTCCAAGCCCATATTTGCGTAGCTCTGCTTCTCGGGGTCGGGGATGCAATTCACTGCCATGCCGTACTCGCCGCAGATTTCGCTCGCCTCTGCCGCCGTGCCTTGCACAACGCAGGCCAGGCGCACGCCTCGCTGTTCGAACTCGGGCAACTTCTCACGCAACTGCGTGAGTGATTCCATGCAGAAGGGTCAGCCGAAATGCCTCAGCCAGACGATTAACGCAGGCCCATCGGTCCATAATTGGGAGAGCCGCCTGGATTCACCGGCGCCATCTCGATAAACCAGGTCGGGTGCTGAATCTCCCACGCCTGGCTCTCTTGCCACGTTTGTATTCATCGTGCCTCCATCCGACCGGTGTATTCTAGCCTCGACCAATCAAATTGGTTACACTCGCGGGCTGCATTTTGGCTTGTGTCCCACACCTTGCCAAATAATATAGATGCGAAGGGGAGTTCCGTGATGCATGGAGCCATTCGAGAAAATTTATGGCGCAGCTATCCGCGCCGGCGACTCCGATCCGTTTGCCTGCTGGCTGCGTTCCTGACAGTGGCCGCTTCGTCCCCCGCGCAATCCCAACAGCAAGCGGACCGGCGGAAGCTGCTCGATCAATTCAGCGAATCACTCGACGAGCTCACCGCCCGTGTCTCCCCGGCGATTGTCCAAGTGCTAGTCACCGGCTATGGCCCGCTGGAGGGAAAAGAAAAGAGCGATGCAAGCCTTTTCGGGCGGCAGCACAGCCTGGGATCCGGCGTGATTGTGGATCCCAGCGGGTACATCATCACCAACGCGCACGTAGTCAAGGGCGCGCAGCGAGTCCGCGTGCTACTCACACCTCCAGCCTCAGCAGATTCACAGGGGCGCGCCAGCTTTTCGGGCGCTACACATGTGCCTCCAATGGTCGCCAAGGTCGTCGGTGTCGCTCCCACGATTGATTTGGCGCTGCTGAAAGTTGAGGCAAAGGACCTGCCGACTCTGCCCTTCGCCGATTACGCCAAGTTGAAAAAAGGTCAGCTCGTTCTTGCATTCGGTAATCCGGAAGGACTCGAGAATACCGTAACCATGGGCGTGGTCAGCGCCGTTGCCCGGCAGCCGGACCCGGACTCGTCCAGCGTGTTCATTCAAACCGACGCGCCTATAAATCCCGGAAACAGCGGCGGGCCGTTGGTGGATACACAGGGCCAGCTTGTGGGGATCAATACCTTTATTCTTACCGAAACCGGCGGCAGCCAGGGACTCGGTTTTGCCATTCCGAGCAGCGTGGTCCAATTCGCCTACGTGCAACTGCGGACGTACGGCCGGGTTCATCGCAGCATGATCGGCGTGCGACTGCAGGAAATTACGCCGGACCTGGCCGCGGGACTCGACCTCAAGAAAACGGAAGGAGTGATCGTCGCTGATGTTGCTCCCGGCAATCCGGCGGAAAAAGCCGGCGTGAAAATTCAGGACATTCTGGTGTCGGTTGACGGGCGCCCGATCGGAAGTGTGCCCATCGCAGAGATGTTGATTTCTACTAAGCCGGCAGGAACCGTCGTGAAAACCGAAATTCTCCGCGGCACGGAAAGACTGTCCGTGGACATTCCCGTGACTGAACAGAAGACGGACGTGGACCAGATCGCGGATCTAATGGACCCGGGCAAGTCGCTGGTTTCCAAGCTCGGAATTTTTGGCGTGGAAATCAACGAGCAGATCGCTGATGCCCTGGAGGATCTGCGCATCCCCTCGGGCGTTGTGGTAGCGGCCATGTCCGCGGACCTGGCTAGTGTGGAGTCGGACTTGAAACCTGGCGACGTGATTCATGCGGTCAACGGAAAGAAAATCGAGACCCTCAACGGATTGCGCGCGGCCCTCAACGCTCTTCCCTCCGGTGGATCCGGAGTGCTGCAGGTCGAGCGCGACAGCAACCTGCTGTACATCACATTCGAGATGGACTGAGCGCGGCCCGTGAAAATTTCAATCCGATAAATTATGGCGGAGAGGGTGGGATTTGAACCCACGGTTGAGTTTCCCCAACACACGCTTTCCAAGCGTGCTCCTTAAACCGCTCGGACACCTCTCCGTGTGAGCTGCCATGCAGCAGCGTAGCAAATCGAAGCGAGTGCGGCAAACGTTGAGAAGCGGTACGACGGGGCGCGGTGGGCGAGAAACAAATTCAGAGGATGTCTGCTACAATTTCTTTTGCCATTCCGGGGTAGTGCAATTGGTAGCACGCGAGCCTTTGGAGCTCGTTATCCTGGTTCGAGTCCAGGCCCCGGAGCCAACTCTTGCGGTAACGCGGGAAAAATCCACAAAGAAATGTGCCCTTTCGAGCGTGGGCGTGTCTGATCTAAGCAAATTGCGCGCGGATGCAGAAATTCCGTTTGTATGCCTAGCGGCTTTTCAGGCTTCGGGTGCGTTTTTGCGCAGGTCTGGCTGGAAACGGGATTAATCGAGAATTGCGCTCCTTAAAAATGGCGGAGCTGCGTTTGAGCAGGTTTTCGAATTCCTGATCCGAGATAACTGTGGGGATAAACGGAGACTTCTCCTTGAAGGTCACGAGCCCTCCACCTCGCTGCAACCCCAGGAGATTGCGTCGCACGGGAGGGTAGACCTGTCAGTATAGGCTGTCAAGAAATTTGCAGCGATTTGCGCCAGAGGTCGCTTCGATTGCTTGCACCGGCGCCTTTGAACGCATAGGCTAGGCGCCGGCATGGACCTGCTATTCATCACCACCGGCGTGATCTGGTACATCGTGTTTCTGTTTTCGACCAGTTGCCATGAAGGCGCGCACGCGCTGGTCGCCAAGCTCGGGGGAGACCCGACGGCTTTTCACGGCGGGCAGGTTTCGCTCAACCCGTTGCCGCACATTCAACGCTCGCCCTGGGGGCTGGTGGCTGTTCCGTTGTTGACGTATCTCCTTCCGCCCCATTGGATGATCGGCTGGGCCAGCGCGCCTTACGACCCGTCATGGGAATATCGGTATCCGCGACGTGCTGCCTGGATGGCTTTGGCGGGACCCGCGGCCAACTTCACTCTGATGATCCTCGCCGGTGTCGCCATTCATATCGGGACGGCTGCGGGCTATTTTCGCATGCCGGGTTCGGCCGGATTCACGCACGTGACTGAGGCGGCCGTGCCCGGGTATGCGGGCTTTGCCGCAACATCTCTGAGCATTCTCTTTGTTCTGAATCTCCTGCTTGGGACGTTCAATCTCCTGCCGGTCCCGCCGCTTGACGGCAACACGGGGATTATCCTGTTTATGAGCAAGGAACGTGCGTTGCGCTTCCTGGAATGGACTCGGTCGCAGGGATTTGGCATGGCGGGACTGCTGCTGGCATGGGTGTTGTTCGACAAGATTTTTGACTTTGTGTTTCGTGCCGCGCTGGCCGCGTTGTACCCGGGCTCGCATTGGAGTTAGTCCCGCAGATAAGTCGGACACGGCACGTGGGTGGCACTGGTTCATTGGCGCACAACTGTTTTGGAGTGCTCCTGCAGATATTCCAGGTTTTCTCACACCTGAGCCCAAGTGCTTGCGTTTGATTGGTTCGGCAGGGTCTCACTTTGGCAGTCCTTGTGCTTTACCAAGTGTGGAGACGGAATCATGACACTTTCATCAGATTTGACAGGCGGCTATCGCGTGGAGGTTTCCGGCTGGGATGCCAAGGAAAACTTCTTCGTGGAAAACACATCGCTCGACTGGGAAAACGAAGGCAAGAAGGAGATCGCGCTCCGAAATTTATTGAAGGAAGGCGCCGTGATTTTCGTGCGCCTGCTTCAGACCATCGCCACCTCCAACAATTTTCCCATCGCCTATCAGGCCACTACCACCGGAGAAAGGGACCGCAGCGGCCGCCTCCGTGTTGGGCTGGAGCGTTTGCGCCCTCGCGCTGCCTATAAGGACACCATCGATCTGGCGTTTAACGCTACCGTCAAAGTTGCGTGAGAGCCAGCCGCCTGCGGACAATTTGAACCGGGTGCCCCCGCAGAGGATGGGGGATTCCTTAGTTTTGTTCTCATTTGACATCGCAATTCCAATTTGGAACTGGTCATTTTGCTTTTCTTCATCACTCGCCTCTCCTTTTGTTCTCTCCCCCGATTCAGCCTTTTCCGAGCACAGGCCCATCCACGAAGAGCGCACTGCCATTACGAGCAGAATCTCAGAGCGGCGCCTGAATGAAATCTGGGCTGCAATAACTCGCGAGGTGGTGCGTTCTGGCACTGGCCGTGCCTAATGTCGTGAGTCATGGTGATGCTCGAAGAAAAGCCAGTCGTCTCGTTGGCGCGAAAGAACCTTCCCATCTGTATTCTGGATGATGAGCCGGATCAGGTAGAGTTGGCCAGTGAGAGGCTAACGAAGCTCGGATTCCCCACCTTCGGCACCACCAGCCCCCGGGAGGCGCTCCAGCATATCCGTATGGGGAGCTGCCGGGTGGTGCTGGCCGATTTCAAAATGCCGGAAATGGATGGCTTTGCCTTCATGGAGAGCGCGCTGCAGTTTGACCCAGGGCTCTACATCATTCTTATTACCGGCCACTATTCCGTGGATTCCGCCATTGAAGCGGTGAAACGCGGCGCGTACGACTATCTGAGCAAGCCGATTGACTTCGCCCGCTTGACCAAGACGCTCGACGACCTTGCCGAGCTGTTTTCGCAGAAGTCCCAGGTGCGCAATCTGGAGGAGCAACTACTGACCAACCTGCAATGCCAGGGGATTGTCGGCCGCAGCCCGGCCATGCTGGAAGTGTTTGACCTGGCGCGGAAAGTGGCGCGGCACTATACCAATGTCCTTATCTCCGGCCCCACGGGATGCGGGAAGGAATTGGTGGCGCGCGCCCTGCATCAGATGAGCCCCGTGGCCGAGCAGCGATTTGCGGTGTGCAATTGCTCGGCACTGGTGGACACGCTCCTGGAAAGCCAGCTCTTCGGCCACATGCGCGGCTCTTTCACCGGCGCGAATGAAACGCGCGCGGGGCTGTTTGAATTCGCCAATGGGGGCACTGTCTTCCTCGACGAAATCGGCGAGACGTCGGCGTCCATGCAAGCCAAGCTTTTGCGCGTCATTCAGAATCGCGAAATTCAACGCGTTGGCTCTCCGGAAGTGAAAAAGGTCGACATTCGCTTGATCGCCGCCACCAATCGTGACCTGCGCGCCGAAGTCCTGGCCGGCCGTTTTCGCGAAGACCTGTTCTACCGGCTCAGCTCCATCGAGATTCGCGTCCCCGGGCTTTCCCAGCGGCCAGAGGACATTCCCCTGCTGATTCAACACTTCTTGAAGAAATACGGGGAGTCTTACGGGAAAACCTTCCTGGGCCTTTCCCGCCGCGCTCAAATTGCGCTGCTGCGGCACGATTGGCCGGGAAACGTCCGCGAGCTGGAAAACGTTATTTCCAGCGCGGCCATTACTGCCAATGCCGAGTTCATTGACCTTGCGGATCTGCCTCCAAATCTGCAGAAACCTGTACGCCGGAGCTCCTCACTCGAGGAGAATTGGCGACCCTTACCGCTCGATGAAGTCCGCAGCGTGCACATTCAACGCGTGCTCGATATGTGCAATGGCAATCGCGTGCGAGCCTCGCAGGTGCTGGGGATCGGTCGCACCAGTTTGTACCGCTTTCTGAAGCGATCCACAAAGAAGGCCGCGGCCAAAGGCGCCGACTAGCACCTCCACCCAGTTCCAATTGCGCACAACGTTTCGTTCAGTGGCACTCAACTCTGCGCGGGTCGCCTTTAAGTTGCTCGTTTTGATGGTGTTCCTGTTTCGGCCGATGGCCATTCGAATGCAATTACCAAGGTGAATAGAAAAATGACAACACTCCTTTCAGAGATTCCGGAGCATCCGACACAAGCAGCCATCGATCGGCGCCACGAGATACGTGCGGAGCTGAAGTTCCCGGTTGAAGTTTGTGGTTTCGATCGAAACGGCCGGTTCTTCTCAGAAAAAACGGCGACCTCGGACGTGAGCGACGGCGGTTGCAAATTGCATGTGCGCACGGAAGTAGACAAAGGATCCGTGCTGGCCATACGCATTATTGCGCGAAGGTTTGGCTTGGAAGTGGACGCCCGGCCGATGCTTTTCCAGGTGAACTGGATTCGTGCTGCGGCCAACGGCTGGGACGTAGGCGTCGCCAAGCTTCAGCCCGGCAAGATATGGAATGTGTCGTTTGAACTGCCAAACGAAAATCCTGTGACGGTTTCTTAAGCTTCTCCCTGCCCCGGCCCCAAGCGGTGCGTGGTCCGACCGAGCGAATCACGCGCCGCACCCCACCCCCCTTGCAATCCCGACCATTACTAGCGAATTGACGAGATGCAGTGCGCTCGCAATTGCCGCAGCCTGCTAGCGGCTGGCGGTTACATACGCTGCGTTGTGCAACAACGAACTGGGCAGCGAGACAGGCGAGTCCAGCCTGACGAGCATTCCCGTCTGGGCCGGCAACTCCACGTCCTTGCCTTTTTTGGCCATGATGTATGCGCCGCCACCTACCAATCCCAGAACGGTTCCACGAACGACGCTGCTGAAAATCACTCCCACCACCGTGCCGCCCACTCCTCCGAGTCCAACGTCAGTGACGTCGCTCTTGATGTCGCGGCGTTCCTGGATCACCACCCCTTCCACTGTTTTCAAATCTTTTCGCTTTCCGGCTGCTTCTGAGCCGCCCTTGTAAATCGAAAGGATGCTCATCTGCGCAGGGAAAATGCGGCTCTCCACTTCGATGGAATTGAACACCAAGTTCATCGAAGCTCCGCCGCGAAACATGGAAAAGAATTTCGGCTTTGTGACGCTGGTCACCGTTCCGTGAATTTTTGCTCCCGCCGGCAATACGAGCTGACTGCCGAAGAACACGGGTTCGGCAACGATGGCCGTGAAGGGATCGCCGTCGTGCGCCACGCTGGAGCTGACGCTATTGATCAATGTAAGGCGAACTTGTGTGCCGGGCTGGACCTGGCTGGATTGCGCATAAACCGCCGGGGTGAGAAGCAAGGCAAGCAATACCGCGGCGCAAAGACTGCTCAGACGCTTCATTTCATCCTCCGTAGCCTGGAAGCGATGGCCCGAAGCCACCGCCATGGCTGTCTCCGGCCAAATAGCCGGACCTGCCCCGTTACGTGAGGCTTGCCGCTGGCGCAGCGGTCGAGTGCGGAGGAGGCACTCGCGCGATAAGATAGTCTATGATTGGGGCATGTTACCGAAAATCATGTCCGGAATTTCCTAAGTGCCACCTCACCGCGAAACCGGCGCATCCACAAGAACACAAGCGGTCCATAGCGCCGAAGCGCGCACCCGATATAGTACTAGTACCTGATACAGCACGCCCAATTTGGAACTTACTTCCCTCCCGTCATCCCTCCGCTTATTTTGGATTCAAGGGGACTACACAAGTCCCGGAGATTCATTTCACCAGAAGGAAGTGACGATCGATGCGAAACCGTCTGTGGATCGTCTGCGCGCTGCTGTTAACTGTCGCCTCGCTGACCTACGCGACCGACTTTGCTGTGATTGTCCATCCCTCGAACCCGACCCGGGGCATGACCCTGGTGGAACTTGGAAAAATCTTCCGTGGCAAGTCGGTTAGCTGGCCGACGGGGCGGAACATCACGCTGATACTGCGCGAGCCCAGCCAGCCGGCGATGAAATTTATCATCGAGAAGATTCTAGGTGTGGACCCGGAAGGCGGTCGAGCCATCCTGACCGACGCCACACGGAAAACCGCTAGCCCGGTCGTTTTTGTTCCCGGCGATCAAGACGTGGTCAAAGCCGTGGAAGCCAGCCCCGGCGCACTGGGAATCGTGGATGTCTACAACATCACTGGTGCGGTGAAAGTGATCCACATCGATGAGAAGCAACCGTTTGACCCGGGATACGCATTGAAGGGCCATTAAAGCCAGGCACGTAAATCCATGCGAGGAAACATGAAAAACACGAACGTCTTCGAACGCGCACTGCTCACTCTACTGCTGCTCGGCTTTGCCGGCGGGGCCGCCAACGCCCAAGCGCAGAAGCAATCGCCTGCCAAGCATGGCTCGAGCTTTGTCTCTGGCAAGGATGCCGTGCCGGTGAAGCTGGACACCATCCCGGTCACCACCAAGTCCGCCGAAGCGCGCCAGGACTACCAGACCGGCATGTTGGAGTACGAGGACTTGTTGTTGGTGGATGAGGGCGTCAACCACCTGCGCGAGGCAGTGAAGGCCGACCCGCATTTCGCGCTCGGCCACGCCATGTTGGCTTTCGCCACATTCGATCCGGTGGAAGCCCACAAGCACCGCGTCCTGGCCAAGCAGTATATGGCCGCCGCCTCACCGGACGAGCGGTTGCAGATTCGTTGGCTCAACGGCACGAAGGACGGACAGATTGTCCCGGCCATTGCTGCGATGAATGATCTGCTGGCGAAATATCCCAACGACAAGCAATTCGCGGATACCGTGGGGGCGTGGCTATGCACCGGCGAACAGGCCTACGACCGCGGCGCGGACATTCTCGAGCGTGTTCTGCAGCGCGATCCCGAGTACGCTCCGGCCATGAACAACCTCGCTTATTGCTACGCGCTCGGCGGCCGCGCACAACTCTCACCGCCCTGGCTGGAAAAGTATGTGGTGGCTTTGCCGGATCAGCCAAACCCGCAAGACTCCTACGCCGAAATTTCCCGCATGATGGGGAATTTTCCGGCCGCGCTGGAACACTACAACACAGCGTTGAAGATGTCCCCGTCATTCACGGCTTCGCAGGTGGGATTGGCTACCACATATGCGTTGATGGGCGAGCAGGAACGCGCGCGTGGCGAATACGTGAAAGCCATGGGCATGACCAAGGACGATGCCACGATTATGAATTACGGCCTGCTCAGCGCCATGACCTACTTCCGTGAAGGCAAGATTGAAGAGGGGCGGAAGGCTTATAAGGACATTGCTGCGGATGCGCATAAGAAAGAATTTGCGGTTCAAGAGGCCGAGGCCCATCGCTCTATGGCGCTCTTCAACCCCGATGTGAAAGGTGCCTTCCGCGATCTTGATGCGGCGCGCGCCGTGCTCGCTCAAGCTCACGTGCTTTCGGCGGGAGATCACGACACGGAGTTGGCCACCATTCTTCAGACTCGCGCTTACATCGCCGCCCGCTCGGTGAATCTCGAAGAGGCCAAGGCGGCGCTGGCGCCCCTCAGCACCATGGCGCGGACCAGCCGCAGCAACATCGCTCAGCAGGCCTATCACTCGGCGAACGGCGCTGTTCTTCTCCTGCAAGGGATTTACGCGGAGGCCGTTTCCGAACTCCAGTACGATTCACGCAATCCGCTGTCCCTGCAATTGCTCTCGGAAGCGGAAACCAAGGCAGGCGAGCCGGGCGCCGGACATGAAATTCTGGTCAAGCTGGCCGGAATCAATGACGAGCGCATCGAGACAGCGTATGTCGTGCCCCAGGCACGCGTGTCGCTGAAGGCCGCGTCAGCGCCCAGTGCGCAACCTGCTGCCGCGCTCAGTTCAACTGCTGCGGTCCCGCCGCGAGCTTCTGGACTCCGCGGGGGTCCGCTCGATTAACAAACGGAAACAATTCTCACGACTCTATCGAAGCCCCGGCTCGGTTCGACATTGAACCAGTCGGAGTTTTGTGTTTTAGGTCCGCAATTCCCGTTAAGGCATTTTTGGACATTGCAGGTGCCAGGTGGTGGCGTTCTGGTAGGCACGAGCGACCGCCAGCATTTCCCCTTCGCGGTACAAATGTCCGTGGAATGAAATGCTGGTGGGATGACCTTTCTCATCGAAACCCGAAGGCACGGCGATGCAGGGATGGCCGGTCAGATTTGTGACGGCAGCGTGCAGCGTAGCCACCGGGTTGGGTGTGTAGTCCGCATAGTCGAAGGGGACCATATATACATCTACGTCCGACAGGATGCGCGCCATCTCTTGCATGATAAGCGTGCGCACTCGCTGCGCATTTAAGTAGTCTGCGGCCGGCAGCAGCCGGTAGGAGTTCTGGGTGCGCACGCGGTCCTGCCGGACCAGTTCACCGGGCTCGGTGACCACCGGGTCCTCCAGCGCCGCATTCGCTTCGCTGTACATGATGCTGGGGAAATCCAGGCTGGCGTGTTCCGGCAGCCCGACTTCAATGAGCTTGAAGCCCATGCCACGAATCTTATCCAGCGCCGCGCGGTCGTTGGCATCCACTTGCGGCGTCTGGCGAGTATCGGAGAACGCCGCCTTTAGATACCCGACGCGCAATTTGCGGATATCCATTTCCGCGTCCCAGTTGAACGGGAAATCCTGCGCGGCCAGGTCGCGATCGTCCGGTCCCTGAATCGCGTTCAGCACCAGGGCGCAGTCCTCCACGCTCCGGCACATCGGCCCGGTTTTGTCGAGGGTCCAACTGAGCGTCATCACCCCGTACCGACTCACGCGCCCGAACGTGGGGCGCAATCCTGTGACGCCGCATATCGCCGAGGGCGCAACAATGGACCCGCCCGTCTCCGTTCCCACTGAAAATCCCACCAGGCCGCCGGCGGTTGCCGAACCCGGGCCAGCGGAGGAGCCCTGCGAACCCATGTTGTAATCCCATGGATTCCTGGTCATGCCTCCGAACCAGATGTCGTCGAGAGCCAGCTCGCCAGTCGTCAGCTTGGCCACCAGCACGGCTCCGGCGTCATTTAATCGGGTCACCACGGTAGCGTCACGATCGATTACGCGATTCTTGAATGGCGCGGCGCCCCAGGTAGTGGGATAGCCCTTCACGGAGGCGAGGTCCTTAATGCCATAAGGAATTCCATGGAGCGGACCGCGATAGCGTCCCGCGGCGATTTCCTGCTCCGCCGCGCGCGCCTGGCGCATGGCCAGTTCTTCTGTCAGGGTCACAACGCACAGCAGCTTCGGGTTGTAGCGCTTGATTCGCGCGATATACATTTCCGTAAGTTCGACAGAGCTGACTTGTTTCGTGCGCACCAACTCGGCGAGTTGCGTCACTTGCCAGAAGGCGGCGTCTTCCAGGTTCTTCGGGCGCATCACGTGTGGAGGCGAGCTGGGCCGGAATTCACGTTTCGTCCGGTCGATTTTCATTCCCGGCAAAATCGGGTTGAAATAAATCGGCGGGGCAACGCTGTTGTCGAGCTTGATTTTCCGAAGCTCCGCCCAGTGAGGAAGGTTCTTGTTCACACCGTCGAGCATGCCGTCAAACTGTTGGTCGCTCAGGTCCACGCCCGCGACTTCCGCTGCCTCACGCAACATTTGCCTGGTTACCTGCGCGGGCTTCTGCTCCTCGAGTCGCCCCCACAAAACGCCGGGAAGCAGCGTGGATCCCAGACCAATACTTGAGAAATAGGCGAGGAACGATCGCCGGCTGCGGGAATGATCAGAAGACTTTGGCGGTACTCCATCTGGGCGTGCTGTTTCGTGAGAATTGCAATCTGCTGTATCTGCCATGAAGGTCTCCCATTCCATGCAACGCCCGCGGGAGTATAGCAGACCATCGAATAAGCGCGAGCACACTCACGCTCGGCCTATTGGGTGTTGAAGCTGTACTGCTGCCGCCCAGGGGTCCTAGTTCGCTCCGGGTGACACATACGCTCGCGGCGCCGACACGTGCGCCGCTCCGGATACCTGAACCTTCATGGGACGCAGCGAACCTGCGGCGGAGCTATCAGTCGGAGTAAAGGTCACGACATAGCGTGCGGATAGCTCACTCACGATCCCCTCGATGGCATCCGGATAATTCTTCCTGGTGGACCACAACGGCCGTCCGCCCGTCTCATTCGCAATCCGCTCCACATTGCGCCGCCCCTCGGTGTATTGCAGTTCCCTGCTGCGATCTACATCAGCGTCGTATTGCCGCGCACCCACGGAATTGCCGTCGTGCATGGGCATGTAGTCCCGCTTGATGCTGGCACTGGCCGTTTCTGCCTGCGGCAGTGTGTCGTCGAGCCCTATGGTAAAGAATGAGACCCCCATAGTTTGGGCTTGAGCGATGACGCGATTGTGTGTTTCCTCAGTGGCGTGAGTAACTTTTTGTCCGTAGCCCGGACTGTGTGCCGACGGCAAACGAAAAATCACCACGGCGCGCTGCGCCGGCCTGGGATCATTCTTCATCATCAGCCAGATCACGTCAAAGACGCTGAACCCCTCACCCAGCGTGTATGTTTGGATTGAGCTTCTCTGTATGCCAACCGCATCGGTCGCCAGACTGAAGTTGAATAGATCGGGCAATCCCGTGTTCTTGTCCAAGCCGCGAATCAACCCTGCCGTACTGGCTGAATCCGTCAGCCAGGGAATGTTCGAGGAGGTCCAGGATTTATCGCCGCTGGCGGTCAGCACAAATGTCTTGTCTTTCCCTGGCCTCATCGCCTTTTGTGCCAGCTCGACGGCGGCGGCCAGTTCCTGGTCGAACTTCGGTTTTGAAGCCAACAGCACGATGCCAAGGTCGATGGGGAGATTCGAAGCGTCCTGCACACTCACGGTTTGCGCCGGTCGAGTTCCGTCCGTGATCGAGACCTGCCCGACAGTCAACTCACGCAGCGGAACTCCATTCGCGTCCGTGGCGCTGCAAATGAAACTGACATTTTGGCTGCCAGCCGGCGCGGGAGTGAAATGAGGGCCCCGAGCAGACAGTGACTGGCGCAACAGCAAGCTGGCAAGCAGGAGCATGGAAATCGAGAAAATCTTTGCCGGACGCATAGGGCCTCCCAAGTTGGCTTCAAAGCTGTCGAATTCGTGTCCCAGGAACTACGGGCTGGGGTATTATCTATGATAGCTACGATGTGTCAATAATCTGCACGAATAATTACTCCTGATTAGTCATCCGAATCGGCTCCGCTTCCAAGATTCGTCAGAATTGGCCGGTCCCTTCCACGCCCCGCGAATCCTTCCCTTATGGACCCTTGCTTTAACCACGCGGAACGCTGTGCTAGACTTCGCCCAGCAATCCCGCAGCGAAAAATTTTGCTGCGGCCATTGCCGTTCGGTGGAACTTCGGGCTCTGTGCAACGATTCCCCGCGAACCCCGCCAGGGCCGGAAGGCAGCAACGGTAACGGGTCAGCTTCGTGTGCCGCGGAGTACCCGAAGTTCCTCTGATGGCCGCGGGGGCGGGACGGTACCACAGAGAACACCTCTCATGAGCTATCGAGTCATCGCCAGAAAATACCGGCCGCAGAAATTTTCAGAAATCGTGGGGCAGGAGCACGTCACCCGCACGCTGGCGAACGCCATCCAATCGAATCGCGTCGCGCACGCCTACATTTTTTCCGGCGTGCGTGGCGTAGGAAAAACCACCACGGCGCGCATTCTTGCGAAGGCCTTGAATTGCGCCAAGGGGCCCACCGCCGAGCCGGATAACACCTGTGATTCCTGCCGCGAAATCGCCGCCGGCACCTCACTTGACGTGCTGGAAATCGACGCAGCTTCCAACCGCGGCATTGACCAAATCCGCGAACTGCGCGAGATGGTGCGTTACGCACCCGCATCAAGTCGCTACAAAATTGTCATTCTCGACGAAGCCCATCAGCTCACCGATGAAGCTTCGAACGCGCTGCTCAAAACCCTAGAAGAGCCTCCCGAACGAGTCGTTTTTATCCTGGCCACCACCCGCGCGGAAGATTTGGTTGAGACGATCAAGTCGCGCGCGCAACTGTTCCAGTTCCGCTCGCTCACCTTCAAGGAAATCGCCGGCGAAATTGAACGCATCACGAAAACGGAGAAGCTCAAAATTGATCCCGGCGCTGTCGCCGTGCTGGCGCGCGCTGCCGAAGGAAGTTTGCGTGACGGTCTTTCCCTGCTCGAGCAGGCCATTGCCTACAGCGGCGATGAAATCACGGACGCGCAGGTGCGCGAACTGCTCGGCGTGGTTGCTGAGAGCGTGCTGGATGATTTAGTCGCGGCCATTGAAACGCAGTCGGCTCAGCGCGCGCTTTCGCTGGTGCACCGCCTGATCGCCGACGGACAAAATCTGCAACATTTCTGCCGCGAGGCCATCCGCCATTTCCGCAACCTGCTGGTGGCGCGCGTGTGCGGTGCTGAATCGGAGCTGGTCGCCGCTCCCCAGGACGAGCGCCCACGGCTTGGCGAGCAATCCGCAGAATTTTCCGAAGAGGATCTGACCCGGTTCTTCCAAATTTTGCTGGTGACCGACGATGATTTGCGCCGCAAGCCCGACCCGCGTTTGCATCTCGAACTGGGCCTGTTGAAACTGGTCAACGCGCAGCGCTTGGCCCCGCTCGAGGAAATTCTCGGCGAACTGCGCGGCGAAGCTCGAGAATCGGCGCGTCCTGCACCTCCACCCGCACCGCCTTCACGCACTGTGTCGGCATCGCAATCGGTATCCGCAGCGCCCGGAAGCGCTGGTGCCGCAACAGCGGCGCGTATGGCGCCTGAATCTTCTACTTCGACGAGACTTGCATCCCCAGTTCCCGCCTCGCCGCCGCGAATTGTTGCTCGCGCGGCAGAGGATGCTTCGAGTGGGTTGGGCTCTGTGCAACTGGACGCCATCAAGGCCGCCCTGCAGGGATCGAAATTGCTGTCTTCCTTCCTGGAGCTGGCCACACGCTGTGAAATTGACGGCGGCGAATTTCATCTTTTCTTCTCCAGCGAGAATCGCGCGATTGTGGACATGTTGCCGCGCGACGCGATGGAACGTTTGCGCACAGTGTTGCATCAAGTGGTGGGCCAGCCGCTGCGCGTCTGTGTTAAACTGGAATCTGGACGGACAATGACGGGCCGCAGCTCCGATTTGCGCGCCCGCGTGGAAGAGGATCCGATCGTTAGGGCCATGCTGGACCGGTTCGGCGGCCAGATTTCCAAGGTCAAGCGCCCGGGCGAGGAATAATCCATGGAAGTGAAAGCGCTGCAGCAGATGTTGACTCAGTTCCGCCAGGTGCAGGAGAAGCTCGAAAAGCAGATGGTCGAGCTGGCTATCGAAGCCTCGGCGGGCGGCGGCATGGTCACCGTGAAGATGAACGGCCAGAAGCAACTCACCGAAGTGCACATCGAGCCGGACGTTTTCAAGAGCAAGGACCAGGAAATGCTGCAGGAATTAATCATGGCCGCGGTGAACGAAGCCACACGGCGCGTGGACGAAGAGCTTTCCAAGCAAGTGAAGGACATGGCCGGCATGCCCGGCTTCATGGGCATGAAAATCCCAGGTCTTTTCTAGCCTGCGCGGGACGTTCGAGCTCGGGCTTCGCTATTGCTACTCTTTCCCTTCTCCTTTCAAAATTTCAAAAGGGTGATACCCTCCAAACGGATGGAATCGTATGCCTGACTTTGCCCCCTCGGTAAACAAACTAATTGACGAACTGAAGCGCCTGCCCGGCATCGGCCAGAAATCCGCTCAGCGCCTCGCCTTCTACCTGCTGCGCGTGGACCGTGACCAGGCGTTCGCGCTCTCCGACGCCATTCGCGAAGCCAAGGAAAAAGTCCGCGAATGCTCCATCTGCAACAACATTACGGACGCCGATCCCTGCCACTTCTGCACCGGTCCGACGCGCGACAAGCGCGTGATCTGCGTGCTCGAGGAAGCCACCAACATTCAGTCTGTCGAGAAGACCCGCCAGTTCAGCGGGCTTTACCACGTGCTAGGCGGCGCGCTTTCGCCGCTGCAAGGTGTGGGACCGGATCAATTGAAGATCAAAAGCCTGATTGAGCGCTTGAAGGGCGGCGCGGTGGAGGAAATTATCATCGCCACGAATCCCACCGCGGAAGGCGAGGCCACCGCAGTGTACCTCTCAAAACTGATCAAGCCCCTCGGCGTGCGCGTCACCCGCATCGCCATGGGCCTCCCCGTCGGCTCAGACCTGGAATACGCCGACGAAGTCACCATGCTCAAAGCCATGGAAGGGCGCCGCGACCTCTGATCTTCTCGCGACATTGGTTGCGAATCTTGCTTCCTTTCCGCACCCAGAGTATATAAATGGAACAGCGGAGGCAGGCGATGCCCTCATTTGACGATTACATGGCGCAATACGACCATGAACATACCAACCCCTGGAATAAGGCCATGCACGCCATCGGCATTCCCATCATCCTCGCCGGAATCATCCTTACCATCGTGACTTTCTGGCGCATTGGTTCGGCATTTTTCGTTGCCGGCTGGATACTTCTCTTCGCCGGGCACCGCATTGAGGGCAATAAGCCCGCTTTCTTCCAGGGTGTGGTTTATTTTCTGGTCGGCCCAGTATGGGTCGCCAAGGAGATCAAGGACGCACTGCTGGGCACGTCACACCATTCCAGTTCGGCACCTTAGCCCCCGCCCCCTCAAGTAACCGTTTCGCACCAGCCTGCAATCCCCTCTCGCCCCCCCTCGAATGCGGTGCTAACCTTGAAAACTGACCCCTCGGAGGCGTGATTGACCGAGCCACTGGCATCGGGCGATAGCATTCCGCAAAAGCGGCGTAGCACGCGCATTGTTCAGGCCGTGCCGCTCACGGTGACAGGTGTGGACGCCCTCGGCCAGCCCTTCAAAGAACGCACCACCACCGTGATGGTCAACTGTCACGGCTGCAAGTACCAGTCGAAACATTACGTTCCGAAGAATTCCATGGTCACCCTGGATATCCCCCGCCAGCAGGGGCAGCCGGCGCGTTCCATCCAGGGCCGAGTGGTGTGGGTGCAGCGCCCGCGCACGGTGCGCGAGCTTTTTCAGATTGGTCTCGAATTTGAAACCGCCGGCAACGTCTGGGGCATCGCCTTTCCGCCAGAGGATTGGTTCGCTCATCCGGATGATTCCGGAGCGGAAATTCCGGCTGCGCCGGAATTGTCGGCCGACCTTGAATCCATTTTGAATGCCGCCCAGCAACATCAAGCCTCGCCGGCTCAGCCTGTGATTCAACCCGAGTCGTCTGTCCACGCGGCCGCACCGCCTCCCGCGGCTGCCGCGCCGCCATCGGCACCTCCTGCGCCGCCGGCGGACGCCAAAATTCACATCGTCCCCAGCCCCGCTCAGGATCCGCAACTAGTAGCCAAGCAAATGGCCAAGATGGTCGCGGACGCGAAGGAAAATCTTGATAAGACGCTTCGAAAGGGCGCCGAGACGGCCATCGCCGAAGAAATGACCGTGGTGCGCCAGCAATTGGACGCACAGCTCCACGAAGCCGTGGAGAAGGCCATCAAGTCCTCGATGGAGCGCGTCTCGGAATCCGCGGCGAACAAAGTCGTGCAGCAGGCCGCAGAACGGACCGCCTCCATCGTCGATGAAGCCCGCAAGACCGGCGAAGCCAACGTCGCGCAAATCGACGCCAAGGTCCGCCAGGCGGTCGAAGCGGCCGTCAAGGGCGCGGCCGACGAAGCCGCAAAACAGGCCGCGCAGCAAACTGCGGCGCAAAATTTGAAGCAAGCTGTCGAACAAGCCGTCGAGCAGGCCATCAGCAGCCGTGCAGCTTCCACTCCTTCGCTCGAAATTCTCTCTTCGCCGGAAGCAGCGCAAAAACATCTCGACGACTGGAAGAAGAGCCTCGAAGAAACGGCCACCACCGTCCGCAATCAAACCGTGGCGCAAACCAGCGTCGAGGCTGCCGAAGCCAGCCGCCGCTGGCAGCAGGAGTTTGACGCCGCACTATCCGGCGCGACGCAGCAGCTCAGTGAAAAGCTTAACCAAGCCTCGCGGTCAGCCGTTACGCAGACTGAACAGGATATTGCCGCGCGGAACTCCCAGCTGCGCTCCTCCATGAGCGAAGTGGTCAGCGAAGCCGAGGCGTCCCTCCGCTCTCTCGGCGCGGGCCTGGAACACGACCGCGCGCGCGTGTCCGAAATGCGCACCGAGCTTCAGGAATCGGCAAAATCCGCGCTCGAGCAGACACGCCAGCAGATGGACCAGATGCTCTCCTCGCAGTACGCCGAAATCGGCCGCAAAGCAGAACAGGTCATTGCCGAGCGCGCTCAACAAATTGAGCCCACCCTCGAAGCCGCCGCCAGGAAAGTCGCCGAGCGCCTCTCCGGCCAGCTCGATCAATCACTCACGCCCAAGCTCGAACAGGTGCAATACGCTGTCTCGCAACTGGCAAACGCCGAGCAGCAGGCCGCCCAGATTCAAAATGCTCTCCGCGAGCAGGTTCGCCGCGCCTCTGAAGAGGCTGCCCAGATTCAATCGAATGTGCGCGAGCAGGTGCAACAAGCTTCGGGACAGGCCATTCAGGAATCGCTGGAAAAACTGCGCCAGGAAACGGCCAAGGTTCCCGCGGAAGTGGAGCAGAGGACGCGCGACATCGTCTCAAAGTTTGAAGAAGATCTGGAGCAGAAGCGCGTGGAGACCGAGCACACCACCTACGAGTCGCTGCTCAAGGCTTCCGAGTGGTACCAGAAAAAAGCGCAGACCACCATGCAGTCCACAATGGAGCGCGCCGTCGAACAATCCACCGGCGCCCTGCGCGACCGCGCCGCGGAAATTTCCAGCCTGCTCGCTTCCGAACTCGATCACTACCGCCGCACCTATGTGGAGCACAGCCAGGCGCAGATTGAAGAAGCCGCCAAGGAAGTGGTGGACCGCGAGCGCGGCAAACTCAACGAGACCGCCGATATGGCCAGCTCCGATTTTGCGGACCGCGTCCACCGCGTGACCGGCGATTCGCTGCGCCGCTTCGAGCAGGTGGCGCGCGACGGGCTCGAAAAGGTCCGTTCGGACATGGAGTACTCCCGCGAAGGCTCGCTCGCGAAATTCCAGGAGAATCTCGACGAGCGCTTACAGGAAGGCATCGAGCAGGCGCGCGAACAATTGCAATCGCAACTGATGCCCCTGATGCAGGCCTGGGATGCCACTCGTGAAGCGCAGCAGCGCGAGTGGATGGAGCACATGAACAAATCCACCAACGAATCCATCGAGCAGTACAAGGCGCGCCTGGAGAATGCCTCGAATTCCTGGCTGCTGGCTTCCGCCACCACCCTCGGCCAGCACTCACAGACGGTGCTCGATACCATCGCCAAAGCCGCGGAAAAGCGCCTGCGCGACACCTGCTCCGATGTTCTCGCCGGCATGGGCGACACGCTGAAGCAGCGCCTGCTCGGCCTCTCCACCGATTTCAGCGCCGACGAAGACGACGAGCCACCGAAGCACAAGAAGTAGCCGTCCCACCTGTATTCCATTTCCCGGCCCCGATTTTTTGGAGTGCGACGGCTTGCGCGCCTTTTGCGTCCCGAGCGAAGCCGAGGGGACGTCGCTTTGTTACGGGGAGGCTCGACTCGTTTATCCTGAGCAGAGTCGAAGGGCCAGCGAGGAGCAGCGCCTTTCGCTGCTCCGAGTTCTCTCTTTCCTGTTCGCGGCCGAGGGATGTCATCAAGGCCATTCCGAATTTGAAATCTGTGATCCTCCCATACCAGCCATCTCGGCGTTCGGAGTTTCCCCCGTCGCTCTAAGTCGGGGCGCTTCTGCGGCGAAAGGTTTTTTGCCTGGGTTCCTCGCCGTCATTGAAATGAGGTCAGCTCATAAATGGATTTTCGTCAGGGCACGGCTTTAGCCGTGCCGAAAAGCAGAGTGATTGCAGGGGTTTCAACCCCTGAGGTACTTGTGACCGTCAGCCAGGGTATTTGTGAGATAGCTTGATTTCAAATTCCCAATTTGAAACTCGCTTTTGTCCCAACGTGCCCCGCAATTGACCCTTGACAATGTAGTAACTCATGTGATATCGTCGGGGCGGCATGAACGATCACTTCAACCCGGCAAAGCACTCCTGGGCTAATCGGTTTCGCCTGCGACTCCAGGAAATTCTACTCGGTACACCGAAAAGTAGAATTCACCCTAACCCCGCTCCCTTCAATCACTTAATTTTTTCTACCCGGTACAAAAAGCCCCCCTCCCCCCGGGTACTAACTTATAACCTTCCGTTCGCCTTTCCTTCTCCGGCGAAAGTGGCCATCCGACGAAAGATGGCCATCCCCAGCGAGTCCGCCGCGGCGGACGAGCCGAGGGGCGTCGCACAGTCCCTCGATTTCCGGCCTGCCCCGCCGTACCGCTATAATGTCCGCCATGTCGAATCTGGCTTATATGAGCATCTGGTGTAAGGATTTCTCGGAAGCGAAGCTACTCGAGCAGTTCACCGCCTTCCTTGCCACGGTTCCCTTCTCCGCCTCCAAGCCCGGATTCACGCACCTGGTCATCCGCGCCGTGGATTTTGCAGAAATCCCCGTCCTCGAACAGGACTTCCGGTCCTCGCCGATCACACCTGCAAATGTCGCTGAACTGGCTGTGGAACACTTGCACAACGACTCCGCGTATGAAGTGCGCGCCGATTGGGATCTGTGGGTCTCCGAAGGCGGGCCTGCGCGCTGGCAGAATCTTCCGCAGCCGCTTGAACTTTCCTGTCACGGCGAGGAATTCGAGGACCAAATCTGGCGGGAACATGGCCACCTGGAGGCCGGCCTGGGCTTCGAGCACCTATTCACCGGCCATGCTGGACTTCTCGGCTTCCGCCGTTCCGCCAGGGCCGTGCCGCAGAGTCCGGAAGAAGCTAGTTTTCTTGCATCCATGGAGAAGCCCGCGAATCTACAAATGTATCTGGAGAAGACGCGCGAGAACATCCGCAAACTGTTCGCCTGGGTGCGCGGCATCGAGAAGGCGCTGCCGGTTGACCAGATCCGGTTGTGGTCTGAAGGCGAGGAAAATTTTGAGGCCCGGCTGGAGGAAATTCTTGCTGCTCACTAGGACTGTCGCATCCGTCACGGACGGAAATTTACGGAAAATCGGACTCCGAGAGTCCTTCCGTGAAGGGCGACCAGCAGCTACAATTGTATTTTTACAATTTCGGATGGAGCGCATCGGATGTTCCGCAGGTGGTGGAAGAATTGTGCAGCCAGTCCGAAGGCAAGGTTTCAGAAATCATGATGGCGGCTTCGAGCCTTTGACCTCTCTCATGACCAAGATCACTCTCATCGCGGCTTCCGGAATCGTGGCGGCGGTTTGTGCCTCGAGCGTTGGATGCTCCCAACCTTCGCCACCGGCCAAGCAAGTGGCTGCCACTGCAGCTCCTTTTGCTCCAGCAATTCCCGCGGACATTCAAATTGCCGCGGACAATGCGCTCGGCACGGATACCGACGTGCTGCTCTTCGGCGACCTGGCGAAAAACGGCCACCAGCAGATTCTGGCCATCAATCGCGTGAAGACCACTTCGCAGACGGCCATGTCCGGCACGCTGGTGATGCGCCTGGCGGTGCTCGAAAACGAAGCGGGCACCTGGAAAGAAATCTTCCGCTGTGAAGACCACTTGAAGAACGCCAAGGGATTTATGGGCGGCACTCCGCTCTCGCCGGTCACTGGCTGGCGGCTGCAGTACGAGCAGGATGCGCAGAAAGGCCTGGAAATGTACTTCACGCCCATGGCCAAACCCGCCGGAGGCTACATTCAAACGATTGGGGTGCGCTGGAATCCTGCACTGAAGCGCTACCAGTCGCTCGACCGCAATTTCGATCAATTTCTCGGAGAAGTACCGGCGCTGGATACGCCACAGTCCCAATTACACCAATGAGCGCCATCGCACAACCCGTCGCCGCCGCTGCCCGCGCCCAGCGCAAGCCCTCGGGCTGGCAGAACCTGAAGCCGTTGCTGCCCTATGTTGCGCGGTACAAGGCGATGGTCGCGCTCGGACTGGTCCTCGATTTGTTGATGGGCATCGTCGCTGCGCTTCCGCAGCTAGTCCAGGGCATCATCGCCGATCTGCTGACCGGTCTTCCGCAGCCGCTGACGACGCTTTCGGGCACAGCTCGGGCGACCTTGTGGCCGTTTCTTCGATCCTATTCTCCCTTGAACCGCCACGCTCTGGCGTTCTATTGCTGGACGATCGTCATCGCCATGATCGTCAAGGGAATTTTTTCATTCTGGACGCGCTGGATTCTGATCGGCGTGTCGCGCGAAATCGAGTTCGATCTGCGAAACGATTTGTTTGACCGTTTCGTTAGGCTCGACCCGGAGTTCTACATGTCGAATCGGACCGGGGATTTGATGTCGCGCGCGACGAACGATCTGAACGCCGTGCGCATGGTGCTGGGCCCGGGAATCATGTACACAGCGACTACCATTGCAACGTCGGTGGTGGCCCTCTATTTCATGGTCCGGCTTTCCCCTACGCTCACGCTCTGGGTCCTCACTCCCGTTCCGGTGGTCGTGCTGGCCGTGTACTTTTTTGGCCAGAAGATTCACCGGCTGTCGGAACAGATTCAGGCGGCGCTCGGAGCGCTGTCCACGCGGGCCCAGGAAAACCTGACCGGCGTGCGCGTGGTGCGTGCATATGTGCAGGAGATGCCGGAGATTGCGCTGTTCGAGAAGGCCAACCGCCACTATGTGGACAGCAACATCAAGCTCATCGGTTCCTGGAGCCTCTTCTTTCCTGCGCTAACAGCGCTGATCGGCGTGAGTTTCGTGATCCTGCTCGGCCGAGGCGGGATGCTGGTGATGCAGCAGAAGGTCTCGCTCGGTACGCTTTGGTCGTTCTATGCGTTCCTGGGCGTGCTGATTTTCCCGATCATTGCACTCGGCTGGGTGACCAACATATTCCAGCGCGGCGCTGCGTCCATGGGGCGCTTGATGTACATTCTCACGGCCGAGCCGAATATCCGGGATGCCGCTTTGCCTGCTAAGGCAGGTCAGCCGTCAAATGGCGATCTCCACCCTTCGAGTCAGTCTATTTCGTCTGCGGTACCGCACGGGAATACGGAAACCGCTATACGCGGAGAAATTGAGTTCCGGCATTTGACGTTCGCGTATCCTTCCGCGGCCGGAAGCGAGCCGAAACCAGCTATCTTGCACGATGTCAGCCTGGACGTCCCGCGCGGCTCGACACTTGCGATTGTCGGGCCAACGGGCAGCGGCAAATCGACGCTGGCAGCCCTGATCGCGCGATTATGGGAGGCCCCTCCCGGAACTGTTTTGATCGATGGGCAGTCGATTCGAGATTACCCGATCGCCGAATTGCGCCGGGCCATCGGATATGTGCCGCAGGACGTTTTTCTATTTAGCGAGACGATTCGTGAAAACATCGGATTCGGTGTTGAAAACGTGTTGGATGAAGCAGTGCTCGAAGCCGCCGAAATCGCGAGTATCTCGAGCGAAATTCAGAGCTTTCCGGATCGCTTCGGAACGATTCTTGGCGAGCGCGGCATCACCCTTTCAGGCGGCCAAAGACAACGAACATCACTGGCACGTGCGATTCTCCGCAAGCCCAGAATTCTGATTCTCGACGACAGCCTTTCGAGTGTCGATACCGCCACCGAAGAGCGAATCCTGAGCGGACTTCAGTCGGTCATGCGGGAGCGCACCACGATTGTGGTTTCGCATCGCGTTTCCACGGTGAAAAACGCCGATCAGATCGTGGTTCTTCGCAATGGCCGCATCATCGAGCGCGGCACGCACGATGAACTGCTGGCGATGGGCGGGTACTATACGGATCTGTATCAGAAACAATTACTCGAAGAAGAGCTGGCGCGCGAATGAGTGATTTCCGCGAAGAAGAGAAGCTCGGCAAGCTGTACGACACGCGGCTGACGCAGCGCCTGATGAGGTACCTGCGCCCGTACCGCTGGCAGGTATTTTTGGCGGTGGCGATGAGCCTGGCGGTGGCCGGCATGGAAATCGTGGGTCCCTTTCTTTTTGGCCGCGGCGTTGACCGATTCATAGTTCCCGTAGCTCACGGAGCGATTGCCGCGAAGGTGGCCTTGGTGGGATTCAGTTTGATCCTTCTCGCCTACCTTGGATCGCTTGCGGCCAGCTTCGCGCTTCAATATTTGCAGATGCGCATCATGCAATCGGTCGGGCAGAAGACCATGTACGACGTGCGCAAGGAGATCTTCGAGCATTTGCAGCGCTTGCCGATGAGCTTCTTCGACCGCACTCCCGTGGGCCGGCTTGTGACCCGCGCCACTACGGACGTGGACGCACTGAACGATCTTTTCGCTTCCGGCGTCGCGGCAATGCTTAACGATTTCGTGCTGCTGATCGGTCTGGCCATTTTCCTGGTCCGGTGGCATCCGCTGCTCGCGCTGGCGACACTTTCACCGCTGCCCTTCATGTTTCTGTTGACGTACTTCTTCCGCAATCATGTGCGGGACGCGAACCGCAACATCCGGACGGCCATCGCGCGCATCAACGGATTTTTGCAGGAACACATCAGCGGAATGTCCGTGGTGCAGCTTTTCAACCGCGAGCGGAAATCGCGCGCGCAATTCGCGGAGTTGAATCGCCTCCATATGGAGGCGTACAAAGACGCCATCGACGCGTTCTCCTATTTCTACCCCGCCGTCGAACTGTTAAGCATGTCGGGCGTGGCGCTGCTGTATTGGGTCGGCGGTATTCGCGTGATTGCCGGTACTTTCACCCTTGGCGTGCTGATTTCATTCATCCAGTATGCTCAGCGGTTCTTCAGGCCGATCCAGGATCTTAGCGAGAAATTCAACATCTTGCAGGCGGCGATGGCGGCGTCGGAGCGCATCTTTGGCCTGTTGGATGAACCGGTCACCATCGCTTCGCCGAGTGACATCCGCCGCTTGCCTGCGCCGCGGGGCGAAATCGAATTCCGCAACGTATGGTTCGCATACAACGGCGGCAGCGCGCCCAAAGATGACGAATGGGTGCTGCGCGACGTGTCCTTCCGCGTTGAGCCCGGCCAAACGCTAGCTATCGTCGGCCACACCGGCGCGGGAAAAACTACCATCATCCAGCTCCTGCTGCGCTTCTACGACATTCAGCGCGGCCAGATCCTTCTCGACGGCGTGGATATCCGCGAAATGCAGCTCGAAGATCTGCGCCGCCTGTTCGGAATCGTGCTGCAGGATCCCTTCCTGTTCACCGGCACGCTGGAATCCAACGTGAAGCTCGGCACCTCAACCATCGATCGCGCTACTGCGGAACGCGCATTGCGAGAAGTCGGCCTCGGGCCGTACCTCGAGTCATTGCCGCAAGGAATCGAAACGCCCGTCACCGAGCGCGGCGCCACTCTCTCCGTGGGTCAGCGGCAACTCGTGAGCTTTGCGCGCGCCCTGGCGCACAATCCGAAATTCATGATCCTCGACGAAGCCACCTCGAGCGTGGACACCAAGACCGAGCTGCTGATTCGCGAAGCCCTCGATCGTCTGCTCGAAGGCCGCACCTCTGTGGTCATTGCACACCGCTTAAGTACCATCCAGCACGCGCACCGTATCCTCGTCTTCCACAAAGGCCGCCTGCGCGAGCAGGGCTCGCATCAGGAATTGCTGGTCCTGCGCGGCATCTACTACCGCCTCTATCAGCTCCAGTACAAGGAGCAGGAACTGACCGTGGCGCTGCCCGGCGCGGGTGCGTCCGGATTCTCGCAACCGTTGCCCGCCGATGATTGACGCAGCACCGCCGCTCAATTCGCATTCTTCGAATTCGCCAGCACCTTCTCATTTCGATTCAGTCCATCGCGGCAGGCTCGCCCGATGACCGCCAAACCGGTGCTCATCTCCGCCGGGGAAGCTTCGAGTGAAATGTACGCCGCGCGGCTCGCCGCTGCCCTCCGCGCCAGGACTGGTGCGACTCTCTTTGGCATGGGCGGGCCGCGCATGGCTGAAGCCGGGGTCGAATTAATCGCCGACTTTCATCAGGTGGCCGTCGTTGGTCTGTCGGAAGTGGTGCACAAGATTCCTACCGTGATTCGCGTCCAGCGCCAGCTCGCCAGCGAAGCCATTCGCCGTCAGGCCGCGCTTGCGATTCTCGTGGACTCACCTAGCACACACTTCGGCGTCGCCCGTCGCGTGAAACGTAATGGGATTCCGGTCGGCTATTTTATCGGCCCGCAGGTTTGGGCCTGGCGAGCGGGGCGCATGCGCATGATCAAGCGCCTGGTGGACCGCATGGTGGTGATATTTCCATTCGAGGAGAAAATTTACCGCGCTGCGGGCGTGCCCGTGGACTTTGTGGGCCACCCGTTGGTGGATGTGGTCCGCGCGAGCATGACGCGCCAGGAATTCGCGGCGCGCTATGGCCTCGACGCTGGCCGTCCCATCGTCACACTCCTCCCCGGAAGCCGTCGCAGCGAGATTGGCCAGCACTATCCACGCATCCTCGATGCCTGTTCTCGGTTGACCGCCGGACCGGAGAAGATTGACGGTGTGCAGTTCGTCCTGGCCGCCGCCCCGGGTCTCGGCGCCGATTTCTTCGCCCGCCAGGCAACACGTCCCGGTGTGGGCGTCACCCGCGTGGAAGGCGCAACCTATGACGCTCTCGCCGCCGCCGATTGCGCCATCGTCGCCAGCGGGACAGCAACGGTGGAAGCAGCGCTGCTGGGCACCCCGATGGTCATTGTCTACCGCGTGAGCGGGGTGAGCGCACTCATCCTGCGCAGGATGATCCGCACTCCCTTCATCGGTATGGTCAACCTGATCGCTAGCAAACAGGTTGCCGCGGAGTTCGTGCAGGAGAAATTCACTTCTGCGGCTGTGGCGCACCAGGTTAGCCGCTTGCTCGGTTCGCAAGCGGCACGGGATGAAATGAAGACTGAGCTCGGCAAAGTCCGAGCCCGCCTTGGGCCGGGCGGCGCCATCGACCGCGCTGCGGACATCTTTGCGCGGATGATGTAATCTTTGTTGTTGGGCAACTGAGCGCGCCCGTCAGGTATCTTACTTAGCGGGGCTTATCCGGCTTCAGGGGAAAGGATAGTTCTTGTTGAAGATCTGTCGGTTTGTCGCCGTCCTGGCGATTGTCTTTACTTTCGCTGCCGCTGCCCGGGCGCAGGCTCCTCGCGCGTTCCCCTTCCGAGCCGCCAATTATAATGTTGAGGTACTGCTGCACCCCGATGACCAAACGATCATCGCACAGGCCAAGGTGGATTTTGTCGCCAACCAGGTGTCCAAGACTGTAGTCGTGGAGCTCCATCCCGACCTCAAACTGAGCTCCGTCCATGTCCCGGGTGGCAAGCCGCTCGAATTCGAACGCGACAAGAATCATCCGCTGATCCTCAATGTCGGCCTGCCGGAATCCGCTACTCCCGGCAAAATGGTTTCTTTGATTTTCGAGTATTCGGGACCGGTCTCCAGCGAAGAGGACAGTCCCACTAAAGGCGTACGCTTTGCCTCGGTCGAGAAGACTTCGGCATACCTGCTGCTTCCGGCGCGCTGGTTTCCACTCACGAATTTCCCCTCGAACCGCTACACCGGCACCTTCAAGCTCATCGTCCCGGAGTCGTTCGCCGTTGTGGGCACCGGAAAATCCGAGGCGCCGACCGTCGCGCCTGGCATCGGAAAGCTTGCCGGACAGGCGACATACATTTTTCATTGCGATGAAGCTGCCCCGGTCGGGTCATTCGTCGCGGGCAACCTACAACTCACGCCTGTGCAGACAGAAGGCATCAGCGTCTCTGTGTACGCGCCGTCGGCCCAGAAAGTCTCCGCGAATGCCTACGGGAACTCGCTCGCGCGCATCGCCATTTATTATTCCGACGTGTTCGGGGCCATGCCGAGCGAGACCTTCACCATTGCGCAACTGCCGGAGGGGACTGTTTCCGGATTTTCTGCCCCGGGCCTGCTGCTCGTCGCCGCCCGTCAATGGTTCTCCAAGGGCAACGATCGCCTGCTCTCGCTGCTGGCTGCCCAGCAGTGGTGGGGAAGTCGCGTGCTGCCCGCATCCTCCTCGGATGTGTGGCTCACAGATGGGCTCTCGAGCTACGCCGAGGCCATGTACGCGGAGCAGTCGAACGGCGTTGCGGGACTTCACAAAGCTCTCGAGGACTTTGCCGTGGGCGCCCTGATGTATGAAGACCAGGCGCCGATCTCCCAAGCCAACCGGTTGAATACCTATTCCAACGAATACCGTTCGGTGGTTGCGGACAAGGGCGCGCTGATATTCCACATGCTGCGCACGCAATTGGGTGACGACGCGTTCAATGCCCTGCTGCGCGACGCGTACAAGAAATACGAAGGGAAATCGATCTCCATCGACGAATTCGAAAAAGCGGCCGCCTCCAAGGCTCCCGCGCCCGTCAAGGGCCAGCCGCCTTTGAACCTCACGGCGTTTTTCTCGCAATGGCTGAACTCCACCGGCATTCCTCAATTCAAGCTCGAGTACATCGTCTACCGCACGCCGAAGGGTTTCCGCATCGTCGGTAAAGTCCATCAAGAGTTGGACACCTTCCGCATGCCTGTCGAAGTGAGGGTGGACACGGAAGGAAATCCGGAGCTCAAGAAAATTCTTGTCACCGGCACCACCTCGGATTTTGTGGTGGAAACTTTCGGCCGCCCCAAGCCCAACGGCATCACCATTGATCCGAACAACAACCTGCTGAAGTCCAGCAACCGACTGCGTGTCCGCGCCTCCATCGCGCGCGGCGAGGCCTTGGCCGAGCAGGGGAAATATTACGAAGCCATCAAGGAATACCAGAGGGCGCTCAACATCTCACCTAGCAGCTCGCTCGCGCAATTCCGCATGGCCGAGGCGATGTTCTACCAGAAAAATTACCAGGCGGCGGCCAACGCCTTCCGCGCGGCGCTCGGCGGAGACCAGGATCCCAAGTGGGTGGAAGTCTGGAGCCACATCTATATCGGGAAGATTTACGACCTGCTCGATCAGCGCACTCGCGCCGTCAACGAATACCAACTGGCTGAGCACACCGGCGACGACACCGCAGGCGCGCAAGATGAAATCGCGAGGTACAAGGCCAAGCCTTACTCCGAAGGCGGGGCCGATGCCGCGGCCACCGCTCCCACGGATAGCACTCCTGCAAAACAGCCGGCGCCTGCAGGGGGTGCCGGTACCCCGGCAGCGGCAGCCGCTACACCTGCACCGGCGGACGCGACGGCGGAAAACAAGCCAGTCTTGAGAAAATCTCCGCCGCAAAACTGAGATATTTCCCGGCGGCCAGATTATAGCGGCTCAAGTCCCACCACGCGCGGCGATTCTATTCCCTTGTGCTGCACCAGAACTTGAAACGTTTCGCCCATGCCCTCCGGATAGATCAGCGTCTTGAACAGCAATCGCGCACGCGTCCGCTGCGCTCCGTCCATCCCGGCGGACTCGATGTCCTCGAAATTGCTTTGGCGCGCCAGAGCCAGCATGAAATTTGTCTGCGAAGTGCAGCCGGTGAGAATCAGTCCGCCTCGTCCTCCATAAGCCTCAAGCGCTGTGAAATTCACATGCGCCGTCAAATCCTGTTCGCCGGGTGCGCGGAAATAATCTTCGTTCGCGCGATGTCTCGAGTACGCCAGCAACGTCCCGCGCATGTGACGCTCGTGGTATAGCTGCTGCGCCGCGTGGCCGTAATCAATTGTCAGCACAAAGCCCCGGCTGAGGCTGCGGGCTGCCTTCTCAATCCACCGACAGGCTTCAAGACACACTTCTGCCTGCTGCCCTTCCTCGAGCGTAATGCCTTGCTCGGCGCAATACTTTGTCAGGTCGGGTGATGACAATGGTCCCGCCTGCTCGATCAGACCATGCTCGGAAATCGCCACGTATAGCTCACGCAACGCGCCACTTTCACACACCACCCGATGAACCAGCATGGCGTCGAATAACTCGTTCGAAAATATGCAGCCGCATTGGATCTCCTCAGGCATTGTTGAAGCGGGAGCGAATCGCCCACGGGCCATGTGCGCTTCAAGCGAGCCCGCTTGCACCATGCGACGTTCACCGGACCGCTCCACTGCGACGTATTCAGTTGCCGCATAGAACTCCGGCCATGACACCGCGGCGAAATCCAGCACCTGCCTGGCCAACGCTCCGGTCCCCGCTCCCGCCTCAACCAGCATGAATGGAGTCGGCCGACCAAGTTCCGTCCACATTTGCTGGAATTGCCTGGTGAGCAACCGGCCGTAGATCGGGCTCGCGTCCACGTTTGTAAAGTAGTCGCGCCGGGGTTGTTGGTGTGACATCGTATAGTAGCCGTGCTCCGGGTGATAGAGGCAGGCGTCCATGTATTCGGCAAAAGTGATGGGACCGTGTGCGCGGATTGTTTCTTTGAGAATCGCCGCGAGGGGCGTGGGTTCGAGAGGCATCGGGATCAGTTTTCCCGTTGCGGGTTGCGGATGAACATCTCGATGATGTAATCGTGCAGGCAATCGTAGAGTTGTCTCTGAATAGTCCACGGAAATTGCGAGTGCTCGATTTCTCTGGCGCGAAGCTGAAACCTGTAATCGTGAATTTCCTCGCGTGGCGGATCGAAGCGGATTTCCACTTCCACGCAATCGTTCCCTGGTCGCGCCTCTAATTGGAACAGCGGGTGCTCGTAGCCGGCCAGCTCTCGCCGCACTTTTTCAACCATGTCACCGATTGAGTCACCGCTCACGAGCTTCCCTTTTTCGGGCGCCCCTCAGTCTGCTTTAAGGCCCCCTGGAAACTTTTGAATGCGGCATCGTCAATCAATACGAAATAAATCTTTTCAAGTGATGTCCCGCGCTCGAGGTGGTCCATCGCCTCGTTGAGCATGATTTCCGCGCACTCATCCATCGGAAAGCCTGCAATCCCCGTACCAATGGCGGGAAAGGCGATCGTCTTCAGCGCCTTTTGGGCGGCGATACGCAATGAATGCGCCGTGGAAGCGCGCAAGGCATGAGCGGTCGTTTGTCCCCCCAGTTGCATGCTCGCCGCGTGAATGACGAAGCGAGCCTTCAGGGTTCCACCCGAAGTGATCGCCGCTCCGCCAACCGGGATGCTCCCGATATCGTTGCATTCCTGCTGGATGGCGTCCCCACCTTTGCGGCGGATCGCTCCCGCAACGCCACCGCCAAGCTGCAAGTCATTATTCGCGGCATTCACAATGGCGTCCGTGTCCATCTCCGTCAGGTCGCCCTTCATCAATTCAATTTTCTCGGCGCTCTTCATTCCAGGCTCGTTTCAACCGTTCACTCGTTCGATTGCCATCTCTACCTCTCTTCCCATTCGCCGTGCCATTTCCACGCAGGCAGCAACCGTCGCGTCCGAAGTCTCCTGGCCGCGCGTGATCTTCACGGTATACTGCCGCGCTGCTCCGCCTGTGAAATGCATCCCGATGCAATTCTCCCCTCGAAAGGTCATGTCCGCCAGATCGGTAATCGGGATACTGGACGTGTTGCTGGCGAGAATTGCTCCCGGTCTTGCGAACCGGTCGAAAAGCGTGAATATTTCGAACTTCAGCTCCAATTCTTCAGGGCCGGCTTCAAGCAGTACGTCTGCCCGCCGGCATGCATCCTCCACCGTTGGCGCTGTTGATAGTCTCGCGGTTGCCGCGTTCTTCTCATCCGTTGTCATCCCCCCTCCCGCCACGGCTTTCTGCAGCGCCTCCTGGACATACTGCATCGCTTCCTTGACCAACTCCGGCGACACATCTTCGATGACGGTCCGATATCCGCCCATGACCGCCGCACGGGCAATTTCCCGTCCAGCCGCGCGGGCTCCGATCACTGCAATGGTGTTCACGTTTCGTGTGGCGTGCACAGAAGCTGGAACAAATTTCAGATTCGAGCCGGCCGACCACCGCTGCTACAGATTCTTGAGTCCGTTCTCGTCGAACCCGAGGACCACGCGCCCACCGCAAAGAATTACGGGCCTGCGGATCAAGTTGGGCTCATTGGCCATCATCTTCACTGCTTCCCTCCGCGAAGGAGGCTTTTCCTTCATCTTCTTGCGTCGGAAAATCTCATTGCGTGGGTTCAGGAATTCCTTGTAATCACGCCGGCCAATCAATTTTTCCAGTTCCGACGCGGTTAGCCGTTCCTTGGCAAGGTCGCGAAAATACAGCTTGAAGCCGCGTTTCTCCAGGCGCGTCCGCGCCTTGCGGCAACTCGTTCAGCCCGGTTTATGAATGAAATGGGCCGTGGTGCGGCTCTTTTTGATTTTCGCGGGTGTCATTGATTCTCCTTTAATATCTCGGAACTCGAGGATCCACATCCACAGCCCATCGCTCGATTCCGCCGGACATGGATCGCGCTCCCTCTACGCCCTGCGAACGCAGCCACGCGGCCGTATCCCGGCTGCGCATTCCGTGATGGCAGAACAGCACAACGTCATCCGCCTGCTCGAATCGAGCCAGGCTATTCGGGATATCTTGCATCGAAATCAGAGTGGCCCCCTCGATGCGGCATGTTGCGTATTCCCATGGCTCGCGTACATCCACCAGGAATATTTTCTCCCCCCGAGCAAGCAGTTCCTTCACTTCGCGTGGAGTCACGTCAATGTTGGCAAATAGATCTTCCGCCATCAGTAACCAAAATCCGCCACTGCCGCCAGCGCGTGCCGTCTCACGCCCAAAGCTTCGGTTCGCGCAGCGCCGACCAAGTTTAGATACGTCCTGCGGTCCGGGGCTTGCAGTATCCAGTGCGCCAGCCACTCATCGAAATCCTCCAGCCGGCGCGTCTGGTCGTGATACTGCGCGAAATATTCGTGGTCGCGCCCGTAATATCCCTGGACCGGCGACGGATGCGCGCCCCACGGCTCGTGTACCACTGCGGTCCCGAGGAACCCGGGAATCAACGTGCGATTCGGGTCCGAGGCGATCACTTCTGGCTCGACAATCTCCTCCGCCACCAAAATTACTTTCCGTGCTGCGCGCGTGCCGTCTATCGCCACACCCAAGCTGCCCCACATGTGCGCATTCCCCTGCGCATCGGCGCGCTGCACTTGCAAGATTGTCACGTCGGGCCGCAAAGCGCGCACGGCCACCAAGCGTTCCTCGCTCACGGGTGATGGAAATTCGCGCAGGTTGCCGTTTTTCTTCAGCAAATCGCTTCCCAGTGTGGAATAGGTCGGCAGGAACGGCACTCCGAGCGCCGCCGCATGCAGCGCGAGGGCCAGTGTAAAATTTGAGTAGTCCACGGTTTCGATGCGTCGCGGTATTCCCCGCTCCACGGCGCGCCGAAAACAGTACCCCACGCCCGCGGAAACATTGCCCACCCACGCCGCCATTACGCGCGCCACGCATCCCGCTCCAATCATCTGGTCGAACAGGATGTCTGAGATCGGCCCGACGAGCGTCAAGTCACGCCGGCCCTGGCGGATAATTTCGTGGCCAGCCGCGAACGGAATCATGGGCTCCAATTGCGCGCCCAGCAGGACCATCGATCCCGATGGAACGTGATGGGCGATGGCGTCCCGCATGGTCATCAGTTTGGAAGGGCTGGTCATAGGTGGTATTCGTCTCAGCGCGTCCAGAAATGGTTCGGGTCGATTTCCCTGATCACAGAAAGTTCCTCGTCGCTGGGTGGAAGCGTTTCCAGGAGTTCACAGGCAACGCGCAGTGTCCAGCCTGTGTTCGACAGCACTTCTTCCACGCTCACCCCAGGATGCACAGACACAAGATATGCCTCGCCGTCAATTCCGAAGCGCAAAACGCCGAGCGTGGTGATGACCGCGGCTGGCCCTGATCCTGCCGGCAGTCCCTGCGACCGCCGCCAACTATTTCCGGACCCATAACCGGGTGAGGTGATGTGTCCCACGCGATCGCACAGACGCCCGCGGTCGTGCACCAGAAGCACCACCGTGCGTCGCGCCAGGCAGGCGATGTCGCAGGCGCCACCGGATCCAGGCAACCGTTGCATTTCTTTGTGGCGGTGTCCCCAGGTGGTGTTCAAGTTTCCGAAGCGGTCCACTTCCGCGGCGCCCAGAAATCCCACGTCCACTCGGCCCTGCTGGAGCAGGCCCATGACATCCAGCATCTGCCCGCACTGCGTCGCACCCAGCACATTTGGGGGATCGCCCATGGTGTACAGCAATTCGCTGGAAGGGGTTTCGCGGATGATGCCGTTCTCAAACAGCCCGATGGCGTGCGGGGCATGCGTGTGGCGCGCTACCAGGAATGCCAGCATCGGCAGCCGCATTCCGACGAAAACCAGTTCTCCATCGCCAATTTCTCGGGCCGCTGCAGCGACCATCAACTCGCTGAAGCTGTAACCACGCGCCGCAAGATCCGGTTCGGAATGTGCAGCCACGGCTGGTGTGAGCTCCCCCTGGGCACGAATTTGAGCCCATCGAAAGGACTACATAGAATCCTGAAAATCTGCTGCGCCAGCGTTGACCCCTGCTATTAATGTCCGCGGAAATTCGGCTTGCGCTTCTCGATGAAGGCGTTCAAGCCCTCCAGACAGTCCTCCGACTGGAAACAGTGAAGTTGCAGTCGGATTTCCTCGTCGAGAGCAGCTTCCAGAGCCTTGCGGTCGTTGCCCAGCATTGCGTGCTTTACGTCGCGCAACGCAATCGGCGGCGCGCTGGCCATTCGCTCAGCCAGTTTTTGCGTCTCCTCTTCAAATTGGGCCGCAGGATAAACGTGGCTGACGATTCCCAGCCGCAGCGCGTCTTCCGCGGAAATGATTTCGGCGGCGTAGAACAGCTCCGACGCCAATGTCGGCCCCACGATTCGCGGCAAGGAATATGTTCCGCCGAAATCAGGATACAGCCCCAATTGTACAAACGATTCCGCAAACTTCGCCTGGTCTGAAGCGATGCGCATGTCCGCAGCCAACGCGAGATTCATGCCTCCGCCTGCCGCCGGTCCGTTCACTGCTGCGATCACTGGCTTGGGCATCGAAGCGATTGCCAGGCAGATGTCTTTCCCCGCCACCAGCAGTGATTCCAGTTCCTTGCCAGCATTTCGCACGCGCAAGTCCCGCAGCAGCGCCAGATCCCCTCCTGCACAAAATCCTCGTCCTGCGCCAGTCATCACGATGGCGCGGACCGATGAATCCTGCGTGGCGTGCAGCAACGCGTGCACCAGCGCGCGCCCCAGTTCAATGGTCAGCGCGTTCAGTTTCTCCGGCCGGTTCAGGCGCAACGTGAGGACCGCGCCGCTATATTCCTCCAGCAGTACCGGGCCAGTGATTGCTTTTGCGCCTTCACTCATCGTTATTCCCCGCTGTTGCTAATCTTTCAAACTCTGCAGCAATGCAGCCAGCTTCTTGAAGTACCTCATCTTTACGCCGCGCTCGGTTCCGGCATTCTGCCCGCTCGTTGAAGGCAGCACGAACACGTGCGCTCCGTAAAGTCTTTCTTTCTGCAATCCGAGCTTGCAGGGTCTGCCGGAAAATTTCTCGTACACCATCTTGCCGTTGAAAGCGATGACGCGCGGCCGCAACTCCTCCAGTTTCTGTGCCAGCAACACGCGCCCTTCGGCAAATTCCTGCCGCTCTATTTCCTCAATGCCGCGGGTCGGCCGCTTTACTAGGTCTGTGATGCCGATCCCGAATTCCAGCACCCGCCGGTCGTCCTCATAACTCAGCGGCTCGGGGATGACGCCGGAGTCGTACAACAGAGGCCAGAATTGGTTTGCGCGCCCGGCATAATAGTGGCCCACTCGCGCAGAACGGTCGCCCGGGTTGGCTCCCACCATAATCATCTTCATCCCTTTGCGGAGCAAATCGGGCAGTGTTCGCATGGACTCCCTTGGCTTAATCTCAGCACGCCGGGCCTCCCGGCGGCTCAGAGTGTCCTACCTCCCCTTGAATTGCGGCGGGCGTTTCTCCACGTACGCCTTCATTCCCTCTTTGGCATCTTCGCTGGTGAACAATAACTGTTGCAGTTCTCGCTCAATTCCCAACGCCTCACTGAACCCAACTTCCGATCCTGTTACAACAGCGCGCTTGATCCGCCCGACGGCCGCAGAGGCTTTGTTCGGCGGGCAGAATTGCCTGGCGTAAGCCATCACGTCATTCCAGAACGACGGGCCCTCAAAAATCTCATTGACTAAACCCAATCCAGCCGCCTCTTCAAAACCAAAAGTCCGGCCCGTGGCCATCAGCTCGATGGCACGCGCACGGCCAATTACACGCGCCAGCCGCTGCGTTCCGCCCGTTCCCGGCAGCACGCCCAGGTTCACTTCCGGCAGCCCGATCTTTCCGTCGTCCTTCTTGGCAAGTCGAATGTCGCACGCTAGCGCCACTTCCAATCCCCCGCCCACGGTGTGGCCGTTGAGGGCAGCGATTACCAACTTTGGCGTCTGCTCCAACCGGCAAAGAGTCTCGTTGGCATGCAGGCAGAAATAATATTTAAACGTCGCGTCCACCTGCGTCAGCATCGAAATGCTGGCGCCAGCGCAAAAGAACTTGTCGCCTTTGCCGGTGATGACGATTACATGCGCAGATTCATCCATCCGCGCGCGCAGTATGACCGCATCGAGCTGCTGCATCATCTCGTAACTGTATGTGTTGGCCGGGGGATCGTCCAGCTCGATGATGGCTACGCCTCCATCCACGCGAAAGTGGATCAGCGTCTTCTCCTCCGTAGGACCCGTCGCCCCCATCTGCAGCTCCGTTGGCAGCGCCCCCCGCACCGCCATCCGTGCGGGCTCGCTCAATGTGCGTTCATCATACCGAAAAGCGGCAGTGCGGTCACGCCCGGCCCTTTATCCCGAAACATTTTGTTGCTAAACGCCGGGTTCCCTCGTCTAATTTGGAGGGATTCTAGCGGCCAGTTGCGTGCGGGCAATCGTGTGCTAATCTCTTAGGACGGTATAGCCATTAATATGAGCACTTCCAAGATGAATCCGGTGGCTCCGCGGCCTATTCCTTCCCAGGTGGTCAAGGAAGACGAGCCGGTCCTGGTCGCTGCGGCAAAATCAGGTGACATCACTGCATTCGAAACCCTGGTTGGCAGATATGAGCGCAAGATCTTCCGCCTAGCGCAGAACATCACCCAGAACCGTGAAGACGCAGAAGACGTGATGCAGGAAGCATTTCTGAAGGCCTATGAGCACCTCGGCGAGTTCCAGGGAAACTCGCGGTTCTACACCTGGCTGGTGCGCATCGCCGTCAACCAGGCCCTGATGAAGCTGCGCAAGCGCCGCCCCAACCAAATCTCACTGGACGAGGAAGTGGATACCGGCGAAGAATTGATGCCGCGCGAGGTGCAGGACTGGGGGCCTTCACCTGAGGATCGCTACAAGCAATCGGAGGTCGCCGATATCCTGGCGACGACTATCTCCGAATTGGACCCATCTTTTCGAATCGTTTTTCAGCTTCGCGACATCGAAGAATTGTCCACGGAAGAAACCGCGGAGGCGCTCGGCCTTTCGGTTGCCGCGGTAAAATCCAGGCTGTTGAGGGCGCGCCTGAAGCTGCGGCAGAAGCTCAGCCGTTACTTTCGACGGAGTGAAAATTCGTGAATTGTAGAGGCATTGTTAAAGAACTTTCGAACTATCTCGACGAGGCGTTGGATTCATCTCTGAAGGCCAATATCGAAAAGCATCTGGAGCATTGCGAGGATTGCCGGGTGGTGGTGGACACTACCAAGAAAACCATTCAGATTTATTGCAATTCTGAACCCGCGCCGTTGCCGGACGACACTCGAATGCGTCTCCACGAGGCGCTGGTCAAGCGCCTTCGTCGCGTGCGCGCGTGACCGCGCGGACTGCCGCTAGACCCCGCGCGCCTCTCCCAGGCGTGCCTCCTGCTCCCATAAAGAAATCCGCCGCCCCATTCCTCGATCACGGGCCAGCTCATAAATCTTCCCAGCTACGACGACATCCTCGATGGCAATCCCGTTGGATTTAAAAAGTGTGATTTGCTCCGGGCTCGACCGCCCGGTCACCTTCCCCACGACGACATCTGCCAGTTCGCAAACCCTGTCCCAACTCGTTGCATCCTCGCCGAAAGCTTGAATCAAATCTCCCGCCTCCTCACGGGATTGCTGGCGAGAATCCGCTGCAATCACGTCCGCGCGGCGGACGGCGTCAGCATCTAGCTCGCGCCGCTGTGGAAAATTTGCGCCGATGGCATTGATGTGTACGCCGGGCTTCAGCCAGCGACCTTCAACTACAGGATTCGTGGTCGTGGTTGCAGTGATTACGATGTCTGCTTCGCACACGGCTTGCTCCGCGCTCGCAACCGCTGTGACGGGAATTCTCAGCCGCGTTGTCATCTCCTGCGCAAACCGCTCCCGGCGCTGCTGATCTCGCCCGTACGTGCGAATCCCTTCTATCTTTCGTACCAGCGCCACGGCATCCAGTTGCGTCCGCGCTTGCAGGCCGGACCCCACAATGCCAAGGACGTGCGCATCCGCGCGAGCCATGTACCGTGTAGCCACACCGCTAGCTGCGCCAGTGCGTACCTGCCCCAGATAATCCGCCTCCAGCAACGCTAATAAGTCGCCTGATTGCGCTTCGAACAGCGGCACCAGGAATCGCAATCCCTCGCGCGAGCTGGTGTAAATCTTGAGGCCCATATACCCGCTCGTGCTGTCTCCCGCCGCCATGTAGTGCAGGTAACTTTTCCCCGGCAGATGCAACCGCTGGCGCGCATGCAACACCGCACTCCCGTCTGCAAGCCTAAGGAACGACGTCTCCACAGCTTCCAGCGCCATCGGCATCGTCAATATGGATTTCACATCTGCTTCGCTTAAGAGCAGAGCCATGGATTTTCTCCGGAGGCATGATAGCGCAGTGCTGAAACAGAGCGGAAGTAGGTCAGAAATTGATCCGGTAACGCAGTACGCGGGCTCCGGACTCGTCGAGCACAAGCAATTCCGCGCGCGGGCTCACCGCCAGCGGCGGTGCGGGCCGCGCGGCCTGCCCTAACTCTGGCGCGAGATCCACGTCCAGCTTCGGCATTCCATCCGCTGTCCAAGCGTGCAGCATGCGGCCGTCGGCATCCATAACGAACACGTAGTTGGCCGTAACAGCAAATTCGTTGCTCAACCTCGCGCCCCCCGCCGCGGAATTGGTCACGATTTCCGATACGTACCGGCCATCGCGCGTGAAGCGCATGATCCGGCTGTGGGAAGGATCAGCGACATACACAGAGGTATCCGGCCCGATGGCGATCCCGCCGGAAAGTTCTCTCGACCCGCCAGAATCCTCGCGCGGTTGCCAGGAAAGTGCGGTGCGGAAGCGGTTGTTGAACGCAGTCACCTTTCCCGCGTTGGCATCTAGCAAGTAGATCAGTCCGTCGTCCGCCACTCCCACGCCCAGGACATTTTCCTTCTTCGCTCGTGCTCGCAGCCGGATTTCCCGGTAGCGGTCGCGTTCGCCACTTGGCAGGCACACGAACACGCTGCTGCGAACCGGGTCGGTCACGTAGATTGCTCCGCCGCTGTCCACAGCGATGCACTGCGGATGTTTCAGGGGATCTTCCTGGAAGGAAAGTAGCGGCTTGCCCAGCGGGCCGAACTTATGGACGAATCGGCTGCCTGTGTCGGTGATGTAAACGTTTCCGACTGAATCTGTGGCGATGTGCGCCGGCGCGTCCAACTGGCCGGGCCCTTCGCCTTTCACTCCCCACGAGCCTAAGTACTCGAGCGGCGGGCCACCGGGTTTAGCCGCATCTGCCTGGCCTTCGAACCGGGACCGGCCGGCAATCGCCAGCAGTGCCAGACACAATGCTGCAACAATCGTGAAGGGGATTCGTCGGCGCATCTATACGAATGTAACGCAATCTGCGTCGAGCGTCAGAACGATTCGGCTTGGATGGGGCGCGAGAATTAACGGTGCTTGCGTGGGGCCGGAGAACCGTCGGCGCGCACACGGCGGACAATCGTCTGGTGCATTCGATAGGTGCGCTCATCGGAACTCGGGATGGCGGCGTCGTGGAATGCGAACGTGGCATCGCCTCCCGCCGCTGTCGCTGCTGTCACCTTCACCGGGAGTTTGCCGCAAACATCGCTCTCGACGAACGCCGTCTCGTACCTCTGACGCTGCAAACCCCAGGTGAAAACTCGCAGCAAGGTGAAGTCGCAGGACTGGCCTTCCGCACCGTGAGTGCCCACTACCAGAAATTGCGGCCTCGCCCGCCCCGAGGAATCATTCACGTGGCTCAACTCGAACCATCCAATGATGCGCATGCCAGCAGAACTGGCATAGTCCGGCAGCGGCGCGGGCACTTCCAGTTCGACAAATCGTCCCAGCAGCCATCCGGAGATTCCCATCTTGTCGTCCGTGCGCGCGCGCACTAACCACCAATCTTCCTTCTTGGCCATCGGAGGCTCTGCAGAGCTGTCGTCCTGGTCGTTCGCTCGGGTCGCACTCGCTGCCACAGGCACTTCCACGGCCTGCCGTTCATACATCAGCACGGGAACCGCCTTCGTCAACTGCCGAATGCGAGGCATATCGCGGCCCGGAGCAATGCGCAGATTCGTGAGCACTCTTGTGTGACCGTGCGCCATCACAACCATGCCATCGGTCCTGGCTGCCAAGTCCCGCGACTTCTGCCACAGGTCCGCCGACAGCAGGTCCCGCTCGTTCACCCAGCCCATCACGCCGTTCGTTGCGCGAACCTTCACCTGATCCTGAAACCGTTCGAGCACGTTCAGCCGGTCGCCGAAATTCACCGTAGCTAAGGGCGCGCGGACTTGTGCCGTGGTGTTCATTAGAGTGACTTGCTTATTTCCCGCATAGGCCGTTTCGAGGGGCTGCTTCACGTGATGTATTTGGAAGTACCAGGCGGCGCACACCACAAGCATCAAGGCAGTTCCCAGCAGGATCTTGCGCATCAGGGGCGATCCCCGAATGTGATTCCCACGGCGCGTGCCGCGCGCACATAGTCACTTCCCGGGTCGACCAACTTGATCGAGCCGATAGCTTCAGCCAGAGTGACCGACTGAATCTTCCCTGCGCGCAGGCAAACCATTCGTCCGTACTCGCCGCGCGCTACCAAGTCCACTGCAGAAACGCCGAAGCGAGTCGCCAACGTGCGGTCAAATGGACTCGGTGATCCGCCACGCTGCACGTGGCCAAGCACCGTGACGCGCACTTCCTTCTTTGCGTATTCGCGAATGGCATAACCAATGGCGTTTGCGACCTGCCCGGGCTGAGGCTTGGGGAATGGCTTGCCGAGCCCGTCCTTTTCAGGGAGCTTCACGCCTTCGGCAACTACCACAAGGCAGAAGCTGCGCCCATGCGCCTCGCGCTGGCGAATGGCTTCGCAGACGGTCTCGATGGTGAAGGGAATCTCAGGAATCAGGATGACGTCGGCACCGCCAGCCAGCCCGGAATGCAGCGCAATCCATCCGGCATCGCGTCCCATCACTTCGATGACCATCACGCGATGATGGCTTTCCGCTGTCGTGTGCAGGCGATCGATCGCGTCGGTTGCGACGTGCAGCGCGGTATCGAATCCGAAGGTAACTTCCGTGGACTGCAAATCGTTGTCAATCGTCTTGGGAACGCCGACGATGTTGACGCCCATCTGCGAGAACTTGTGCGCGATCGTCAGAGTTCCATCGCCACCGATCACCACCATCGCATCAATCCCGAGTTTCTTCAGGCCCTCGATGCACCTGGCGGAATAATCGTGCACATTGGTGCAGTTGTTCTCTTCGACGGAGAATGCGAACGGGTTGCCGCGATTCGTGGTCCCCAGAATCGTGCCACCGCGCGGCAAGATCCCGCGAATGCTCTCGAGTGTCAGCTCGTGTGATTGCTCCGGCCAGATCAGGCCGTTGAAGCTGTTGGTGACGCCGATGACGCGCCATCCATATTCGAGCTTGGCGGTGCGCACCACGCCGCGGATGACCGCGTTCAGTCCGGGGCAATCGCCGCCACCATTGCAAACGCCGATTGTGCGCTGGGAAACCGTCATGCGTGAGGATGCTCCGAAGGCGAAGTGGGATTTTACACCAACATCGCGTCACCGTTCGGAATGCATTCTGCCGACAGTTTCCATGCGGAACCTGACAGCGCGCTGGCAGCTTCTGCTAGAATCCGTGGCGCAATATCGGATGTGGCGAGGTTCTTCTCAGGAGATTCCCGAATGCTGAGTCTCGAAAGCCTGAAACCTGTGGCGCTGCTGCTGCTGCGATTGGCGCTGGGAATCATTTTCATATTCCACGGATATCCGAAATTGTTCACGCACACGCATGAAACCATTCAGGGTTTCGAGCACATGGGATTTCCAGGATACTTTGCCTACATCGCTGGCGTTTTTGAATTTTTCGGCGGCCTGGTAATAATTTTCGGAATTTTTACGCGCATCGCCGGGCTGCTCCTGTTCTGCGAAATGGCCGTGGCCCTCTGGCGCGTGCACATCCCGCAAGGCCCCATCACCCAAGTAAAGAACTACGAATTCCCGCTCATCCTGGCCGCCGCGTGTTTCGCGCTCGCGACCGTCGGCGCTGGAATGATCTCGCTCGACCATGTCGTTTTCGGTGACGCGCGCCGCGGGCCTCGCAAAGGCCGTGAAAAAGATTAAGCCGGCTGCGCCGCATGTGGCGCGGCCGATTCTGCCGGTTGCGCCGGAGGCATCGGCAACGGCGCCAGGGGCATGATCAGCCAGCCCACGAAGTAGGCAATGAACGCCGGAAACGGCGGAACCAGCGCGGCCACTACCCAGATCAAACGGACGATGGTCGAATCCACTCCCAGATATTCGGCCACGCCTCCGCACACGCCGGCAATCTTGGAATCCACGCTCGAGCGCATCAATCTTTTTTGAATGGGCGCAGGGCCTGGAGGTGCAACATTTTGCCGGGTTCCGCAGAAGTAGCAAAAGTTCGAATAATCGGCGATGTCTCTCTGGCAATTGCAGCAATTCATTTTCATTCCCTCCCGCGCAGGTCCGCGCCGCATTGGCGGCACCTTGTTCCTGCGCTACCTATAGATACGAATGCAAGCCCCCCAAAGGTTCCCTCAAAAAGTTCCGTTCAATACGCCCCAAGCTCGCGCACGGCGCGCACGATGTCGTCGCTTTGCGGCAAAATCGCATCTTCGAGCTGCGGCTGGTAGGCGCAGAACGTATCCGTGGCCGCCACGCGCCGCACCGGCGCATCCAGGTCGTCGAACAGCTCGTCGGCGATGCGCGCGGCGATTTCCGCGCCATAGCCCCACGACCGCGTATCCTCGTACGCCACGATCACGCGATTCGTCTTGCGCACGCTTGCCGCGATGGCATTCCAATCGTACGGACTCAGCGTGCGCAGGTCGATAATTTCCGTGGAAATGCCGGCGCGCCCCAGTTCCGCCGCAGCCACTTCGGCGCGGCGCACCACCGCGCCGTAGGTGATGATGCTTACGTCCGATCCCTCAAGAACCAGGCGCGCCTTGCCGAACGGAATGGTGAAATCCGCTCCGGGATATTCTGCGCGATTGTAGGGCTGCCGGTACAGGTGCTTGTGCTCAAGGAACAGAACCGGATCGTCCGAGCGAATGGCAGTGCGCAGCAGTCCGCAAACGTCGAGCGCCGTCGAAGGCATCACCACGCGCAAGCCGGGAATGTGCGTAAATGTCACTTCGCCGCACTGGCTGTGATACACCGCGCCGCCGGTCAGATACCCGCCAATGGCCACGCGGATCACCATCGGCGATTTGAATGTGCCGCCGGAGCGCCAGCGCATCACCGCAAGTTCGTCGCGAATCTGCATCATGGCCGGCCAGATGTAATCGAAGAACTGAATCTCGGTGACCGGCTTCAGCCCGCGGGTGGCCATGCCGATGGCGCGTCCCACAATGGCCGCCTCCGCGAGCGGTGAATTGAATACGCGCGCGCCGCCGAACTTTCGTTGCAGTCCCGAGGTGGCCTTGAAGACGCCGCCCTTCCCTTTTACCAGCGCGAGCCAATCTTCGCGGCTGCAATCGGCGACGTCCTCGCCGAAAGCGAGGATGCGCTCGTCGCGTGCCATTTCATCCATCAGCGTGGCCGAGACCATTTCGACCATGGTCTTCGGCTCGCCCTCGTTTTTCGGGGCGGCTTCAAATTTCGCGCTCGCGGGATCGACGTCGGGCGAATAGACGTCCGCATAGATCGAATTCTTCTCCGGCAGCGCGGCCTTGAGGGCGCGGTCTGTGGCTTCGATGACTTCGCGGTCCACGTCGGCTTCCAGGGCCTCGAGTTCGCGCTCGTCGAGAATACCCTCGCGCACCAGGAACAAACCAAACTTTGGAAGCGGATCGCGCCGTGCTTCGTCCTCACGCTCTTCGCTGGAGCGGTAAAGCTTTTCGTCATCCGAGAGCGAATGCGAATAGGGCCGCGTGACGTGCGCGTGCACCAGCGCCGGCCCCTGATGCGCGCGGCAATGCGCTACGGCGCGGCTGAGCGCGGCATAGCTGTCGAGCGGCTCGGTGCCGTCACATTCCTCGATGTGCAGGTTCGGATAATTGGCTACCAGCTTGGAAATGCTTTTGCCCGCGGTCTGCGCTTCGATGGGCACGGAAATGGCGTAGCCGTTGTCTTCGATGAGGTACAACACCGGCAGGCGCTTCATGCTGGCGGCGTTCAACGACTCGAAAAATTCACCTTCGCTGGTGGCTCCGTCGCCGGAGGAAACGTACACCACCTCATCCCGATGGAATCCCACGGCATGGCCCATGGGCGCTTTGCGAGCCTGCTCAAGCGCCTTGGGATATTTTTCGTAGTAGAGCGTCGCTTCTGCCGCGCCGACGGCTTGCAGGAATTGCGTCCCGGTGGGCGACGATTGGGTCACGATGTTCCATCGCTGGTGGCCCCAGTGCGAGGGCATCTGCTTCCCTGCTGAGGCCGGGTCGTCCTTGGCGCCGACACCTTCAAGGAGCATCTCGTAAGGGGTGACGCCGAGCATCAGGACGAGCGCGCGGTCGCGATAGTAGGGGTAGAACCAGTCGTAGCCGGGTTTCAGGGCCAGGCCCGCGGCGGCCAGGACGGCTTCGTGCCCGGCGCCGCTGATCTGGAAATAGATCTTGTTCTGCCGCTTGAGCTGGATTTCGCGGTCGTCCAGTTTGCGCGACAGGAACATGGTGCGGTACAGGCGCACCAGGGCGTCGCGGTCGAGCCCGTGGTATTTGGCAGCGTCAAACCGCGCCGTTTTGACCTTGGTCTGAGAGGGCATCAATTCCGCTCCGCCTGGGAGACTTGCAGCAGAACTGCCGGGTACGGGCCATTATAGCCAAATGAGGGGCGAAGAGAAAAAAGAACAGGTTGCGAGGGTTGAGGAGGCAAAAAGAGCCTTCCGCAGAATCGCTCGGGAGGCAGAATTCTCAAATGTGTTGCGATTAGAAATTGGGAGGTCGTTTGTTTTGATGGACTTGGGACAAATTCTAATTCCGGGAAGTTGCGATTAGAATATGCTGCGGCTGGGGACGAGTGGCAGGATTGCAAGGTAGTAACCCCCCGGGGGGGTGGCTTTTTGTTGCGATTAGAAAGTACCACCGTCGTTTGTTTTGAATGGGTTACGGCGAATCCGGTTTCCACGCTGTTGCGATTAGAAATGCGTCTAGGGTCAGGGGGTAACCAGGATGCTACCCCCACGGGGGATGGCTTCTTGTACCTACTAGAAAGTACCACCGTCGTTTGTTTTGAATGGGTTACGGCGAATCCGGTTTGCGCGTGTGTACCGGGTAGAAATGCGCGATTCGGGGTAGAAGAATCGAAGAAAAGGTGAAAGTTGGGGAACGGCGATCCGGACGAGCGGGGAGGTGTAGGGTTGCCGGTTGGGAGATTTCGAAACTGGGGAAAATATGGCACGACGGAGGGTAGCACAGGTTGGGGCCAGATAGCAAGAGAATAAACGGTGCCAAAATGGGAATTTGGGGGTGAGGCGGGGCGGCGCGAGAGCAAGAAGGAACTCGGAGCAGCAGAAGGCGCTGCTCCTAGCGGGCGAGTCGAGCCTCGCCCTAACAATGCGGCGTCAAGCCGCCGCACTCCAAAAAGGCGGTGCGCGTTCGACGGCGTCATGGCACCCAGCTTGGCAAAGATGTCAACTGAGCCGTCTAGAAGCTTCGGCCCGTTACAATCCCGGACGAACAGACACGGGAGCCGGAACGAGCGGCAATTGAGGAGGGAGCAGGAGACTTCTTTTCTCCGAGGGGTCCGAGGGGCAGAACTTGGCATCGCCCTGCAGCTCAGGATATTCCTTGCAGAGTTGCCGGATGATATCCGGAATATGCCTGGCGGCGAGACGCTGGCCGATGCCCATGAACTCGGTGGCCATTTTCGGGGTCACTTCCAGGAGATGCTGCCCGGCGGGTGTGCCGTAGAACTGAATGATGCCCTTGACGTCCTCGTCGGTGAGGTATTTCGCGTAGGTGACGACCAGCTCATCGGTGAATTCGTCGCCGGTCAGCAAATTGGACAGCTTCTGTTTGTAGTCTTCCAAGATTTTCTCGCGCTGCTGTGTGGGCGGCAGAGACTGGCGCAGCGCCGGCGTGAGGCTCTCGAAGATGGCATTCATCATCTGCGGCAGGCGATCCTTCATGTGGGACAACTCAACCATTCGCTGGAGATCCGCTTTCAGTTGCGGATCGATGGAAGGAGGCTGGGATTCCTGACTGGGGGCTCCGCCGAGCTGGAAGATCACGCTGATGGTGGTGTCCACTTCCACCGGATCCCCGTTCAGCAGCGTGGGCTTGTAGACCCATTGTCCCACCGCGTCCATCGCCGCCTTCATCAACAACGGGTGACCAGATACGAATTCAAGTTGCTTGATGGTGCCGTCCTTGGCGACGATGGCGTGCAGCACCACCGCGCCGGAGATGTGCGCGGCCTTGGCGATTTGCGGATACACCGGCTGCACCTGATGAATCAGCGAGGCCTCCATCACGTTGGCGCCGACGCGAATTTTTGACGGCATCAGTTTGGGCGCCTCGGATTGCGGCGGCGGATCGGCCGGCTTGCCGGCATCCTGCGCCACGGCTCCGGGGGCGCACAGAAGGGAGAACAGAAGCACGCAAATCGGAAGTTGGGAGCGCATGGGCTGCCTCCAGTCGACTGGCGATTCGCCAGCTACATTGCGGCGAGTATATCCGACCGACTTGTGGGAAGCGAGAGGCGCGTGACGGTTGCTGCGATTTTGTTGAAGTCAAAACCACACAGGCTGAAGCCTGTGCCACCAAAACCGGTGATCTAGCGAGCGGACTAATCCAGCGAATCGAAGAGTTCGGCGGTGGCGGCGAAGGCCGGGGCATCCTGGCGGACGGTTTCCGAGTTCGCGGCTTTGAACGGAGCTTCGCTGGGGATGCGGTCGAGCCAGCGCTGTTGCGAAAGCTTTTCGTGATCGGAGAAATCGAGACGGACCAACACGCGGACGTTGCCGCCGGGCTCGGACTTCCCTTCTTTTTCTTTGCTGGCGCCCTTCTTCTGTGCCGCGCCCTTGCCCTCGCCGGCGGATGCTTTGGGGGCGCCTCCCTTGCCGGAACCGTCTCCGGTTGATTCCCGGCGGTCGAATTTCAGCAGAATTTTCTTGTCCAGGCGGAAGGCCTGCTTCCAGCCTTCAATTTTGTGGCGAGCTTGCTGGGCGGCGTCCTCATCGGAGCCGAAATCGAAAATCAAGTAGGAATGGGCCATACGACTTGTATAGCGGCGCGAGGGTGCGTGTGTCAAGGAGGAGAGGGGAAGTAAAGGCAAAGATTTAACACAGAGGACACCGAGAGAGGCTTGAGGACACAGAGGAAGTAGCGGAGATAAAGGAAAAGGGGGCGGAGATTGCGTTCGTGGATATGATAGAACGGGCGGAAGAAACGAACGGCTGCCGCTTCAGCGCTTGCGCATCAGCCGGGGGTCGAGCGCAAAATTCACCGGTGGCTCGATGTGAATCTTCGGAAAATCTGCGTGGGCGGGGTTCAGTAGAAAATTATTTTCGTGCGGGACGATGGCGCTGGGAACCTTGAGCACGGCGGAAATTCCGGCCGCGGCCCAATCGTCGCCGATGGCGCGAAGTCTTATTGGCGCAGGCTCCGCTTGCCAGTCGGCGGGCAGCTTCTGTTTTTCAACTGCAGTTACGAGCGCGGAATCGAATTTCACTTCGATGAGGACGTAATGCTCGAGCGCCTGGGCGGATTCGAGGTGCACCAGAATCTCCAGCGCGGCGAGCGATTGCGACTCGGCGACGTACACCACGCGAGTGCCGGGAGCATTCCAGCGTCCGCCGTAGAGGCGCGCGCCTTCTCCGCTGAAGGCATCGGCAGCCAGCCGGCGCTTGACGATGCGCCAGGCGGAAATGATCACGTGAAGACCCCGTGCTCCATGCGCCCGATCAAGTCTTCGACGTCGCGAGCGCCGGGCTCGAAACGCGAGTACTCCCACGGCGTGTTGTCCGCCAGCGCGCGCGACGGCGTGGTGAGCCAATTCAGCGCGACGTCCACGTCGCCTTCGAAAAGGCTGACGGCTTTCTCGAACACCGTCGAAATGCGGAGCAGCCGTTCGGATTCCTCCGGGGCCAAGCGCCCGGCATTTCGACGCCGCGCGAGTGTCCGCTCGGGGATGCCGATGGCTTCTGCGATCATCGATGGCGCAAAGCCGGTTTCCGTGGAAAACATTCGCAGGGCGCGGAATGGCAGACCCTTGCGGACTTGCTGGATCAGCTCCGGCGTGCGGGCTGGGCGCAGGCCCAGGCTTTCGCCGCGAGAGGCGTAGCGAGCGGCGCGGCGGGGTGCAGGCTGCGGCGCGGGAGGATGCGGATGTTTTGTCAGTGTTCGTCCCATGGTGCCAGTATACAGGGCACTGCCATTTTGTCAACTTCAATTTGCCATATGGCAGAAGGCGGAGTGGAACCCTGGCAATCCCGGGGGTTGCAAGCAAGGGCCGCACATGTTAGCTTGAGCGAACAAAAAGCGAAGGAGGACAAATGACCGCGTCGCAACTGGGTTTGGCTCGCCAACTGGCCGTGCGCCCGGGCACGACCCTGGATACGTTTCAGCAGGCGCTGGGAGCGCTGGTGGCGCGCCACAAGGCGGATGAGGTGCTCACCGCCGTGCGGCACATTCCGGCACGCGAGGCGCAGTTTCGGGCCATGCCGGCTTGGGTGCGGCCGGAGCTGGCTGCGGCATACTCCGCCAAGGGCATCACGCAATTGTTCTCGCATCAGGCTAGGGCGGCGGAGCTGGCGCGCGCAGGCAAGGACTTCGTGGTGGTGACGCCCACAGCATCGGGCAAAACGCTGTGCTACAACCTGCCGATTCTGAACTCCATCTTCGAAAATACGGACACGCGGGCGCTGTACCTCTTCCCCACCAAAGCGCTGGCGCAGGACCAGTTGGCCGAGCTGCACGATCTGGCCACTCGGCTGGACGATTCGTTCGGCGTTTTCACTTATGACGGCGACACGCCGGGCGACGCGCGCAAGGCGGTGCGCGAGCGCGGGCACATTATCCTGACGAATCCGGACATGCTGCACACCGGCATCCTGCCGCACCACACGCGCTGGACGCACGTTTTCGAAAATTTGCGTTACATCGTGCTGGATGAGCTGCACACCTATCGCGGGGTTTTTGGCAGCCACCTGGCCAACGTGCTGCGGCGCCTCGAGCGCATCGCGCGGTTTTACGGCTCGCGGCCGCAATTTATTTGCTGCTCGGCGACGATCGCAAATCCCGGGAAGCTGGCTGCGCAATTGATTGAGCGGCCGGTGGAAGTGGTGGAAGAAAACGGCGCACCGGCGGCGGAGAAACTTTTCGTTTTTTACAATCCACCCATGGTCAATCGCAATCTGGGCATCCGGCGCAGCTATTTGAATGAAACCACGCGCGTGGCCAAGGAACTGTTGGCGCGGAAGCTGCAGACCATCGTGTTTGCCAACAGCCGGCTGCACACCGAAGTGCTGCTCACTTACCTGCAGCAGGCCAATCGCCCGCAGCCGGGCGAGCCGGAGCCGGTGCGCGGCTATCGCGGAGGTTATTTGCCGGGTGAGCGGCGGGAGATCGAGCGCGGTTTGCGAGAAGGGCGCGTGCGCGGCGTGGTGGCGACGAATGCACTCGAACTTGGGATTGACATCGGATCGCTCGATGCCTGCGTGATGGCGGGGTACGCCGGGTCTATCGCATCCACGTGGCAACGCGCTGGGCGCGCCGGACGGCGCAGCGGAACATCGTGCGCGGTGCTGGTGGCTTCTTCCGCGCCGCTCGATCAATTTATCGTGCAGCATCCTGATTATTTTTTCGGGCGCTCGCCGGAACACGCCTTTGTGCAGCCGGACAACCTGGAGATTCTGGTGAACCATTTGAAATGCGCGGCGTTCGAGCTGCCCATTGCTCCGGAAGAAAAATTCGGCGACGTGAATGTGCCGGAGCTTTGCTCACGGCTTGCGGATGCGGGATTTTTGCACCGCAGCGGCGCGAACTGGCACTGGGTAAACGAAGCCTACCCCGCCGATATGGTGAGCCTGCGCTCGGTGACCAGCGACAATTTCGTCATCATTGATGTTACCGGCGACGTCACCGGTGAAGATGATGGCGAGCCGGAAGTGATTGGCGAAGTGGACTTTTCTTCGGCGCTTACGACCGTGCATCCCAAGGCCATTTACATTCATCAGGGCCAGCAGTATCACGTCGAGCGCCTCGAATTCGACGAGCGCAAGGCATACGTGAAGCGCGTGGACGTGGATTACTACACCGACGCCGTTCGCTATACGCAGGTACGCTTGCTCGAAATCGCGGAGCAGGAGCGAATTGCTGGACCAGCGGCGCGCGCCTATGGAGACGTCCTGGTGCGCTCGCAGGTGGTGGGCTTCAAGAAAATAAAATTTTTCACCAATGAAAATGTGGGCGCCGGAAAACTGGAATTGCCGGAAAACGAGATGCACACCACGGCGTTCTGGATCACGCTCGAGCAGCCGCTGCTGGCCGGCTTGCCTCTCGCGCTTTCCGACCGCCAGATGGGAATTTACGGCGTGCTCTACGCGCTTGAGTCCATGGCTACGCTGCTGCTGATGTGCGATCGCCGCGACCTGGGCACCGCTGTTGGCGAACGCCCGCCCAGCCCGGGCGTGGAAACCGAGTGGCGCGAGTACACCACGGCGACGGATGACCCCGCGCAAATGAAGGAATTCTTCGAGCCGAATCTGTATCTCTACGACGCTTATCCTGGCGGAATCGGGTTCAGCGAGCCGCTCTTCCGCGTGCACGACATTCTATTGCGCCGGACGCTGGAATTAATCCAGGGATGTTCCTGCGAGAAAGGCTGTCCGTCGTGCGTGGGGCCCGCCGGCGAGAAAAGCGAGCGCACCAAGGAAGCGGCGCTGGCGATTTTGCAGCGGCTTTGTGGATGAATGCGAAGGTGGATTTAACACAGAGGTCACTGAGGGAAGGCGGAGGGCACGGAGGAGGCTGGGGGAATTGAATGATTGCGAGAATGTGGCACGGGATTACGGCTGCGGCGAAGGGCGACGCGTATGCTGATTTCTTGAGGGCACGGGCGATTCCCGACTATCGCGGGACGCCGGGGAACTTGAGCGTTCATATTCTTCGCCGAGACGAAGGCGGGACGACGCACTTCATTACGCTTACGTTCTGGGAGTCGCTCGACGCGATTCGGGCGTTTGCCGGAGAGCAGGTGGAGCGCGCCAAGTATTATCCCGAGGACAAAAATTTCCTGCTGGAATTCGAGCCCAGCGTGCAGCACTGGGAAGTGGTGGGTTCGGCAAAACCTTGAACAACGCCGGGGAATCACATTGACTGCTAACGACCGATTTGCGCGCATTTCGGCGCTGAAGCCGGCGAAACGTCGCGCGGAGCTGGTGTACGAAGAGTTGCGCGGCGCAGCGTCCGATGTCCCAGAGGGCGCTGACAGATTGGCGCAGTTGCTGGGCGCGGGCACGGCGAAAAACCGCTTCGGCGAACATCTCTCCTTGCGTCGCTGGTTTTCGGAGTCGCCCAGCGACAATCTCTGCGCCTCGGCTCCCGAAGGCTCGCTCGATCCGCGCGCGCTGCGCTTGCTTGTGCCCGGGGCACCCGAGGAAGTCGCCGACCCGCAACAGTGGCTCTTCCTTGATACGGAGACTACCGGCCTGGCCGGAGGCACGGGGAGCTACGCGTTCCTCGTGGGCATCGCCTGGTGGGATGCCGGCGGCCTCGAGGTGCAGCAATTCTTCATGCGCGAGCACAGCGAGGAGCCTTCCCTACTCGTCGCGCTTGCGGAACGCCTGGCCGAGCGCCGCGTGCTGGTCACCTTCAACGGCAAGTCGTTCGATTGGCCGCTGCTCGAGACGCGCTACAGCATGACGCGCACGATCCGCCCGCCTGTTCCGCGCGCACATCTCGACATCCTTCATCCGGCGCGGAATTTGTGGCGGCTGCGGTTGGGGTCGGTGCGTCTGCCGGAACTGGAAAAACACGTTTTGGGGTGGAAACGCGGCGCCGACGTAATGTCTGAGCTGATTCCCGAAATTTATTACAATTTTTTGCGCGGCGGCCCGCCCGAACCACTGGTGCCCGTGTTCCTGCACAATCAGATGGACCTGCGCGGGCTGGCGGCGCTCTCCACTCGGGTTCTTTCGCTGCTGGCGGAGCCGGAAAAAACCGGAAAAGACGCGCTTGAACTTTTCGGCGTGTCACGCATCTGCGAACGGCGCGGCGAAGCGGACCGCGCGCGCACGCTCTATCAGAAATCGATCAGTTCCGATCTACCACCGGAGACGGACCGCGCCGCGCGCACGTCGCTGGCACGCCTGGCCAAGCGCGACGGAGACCTGGCTCTGGCGCGGGAATTGTGGGAAAGCACTGTGGGTCTTTCGAAAGAAGGCCTGGAGGCCTACGAGCAATTGGCGATCTACTATGAGCATCACGCGCGGGAACCGCACCAAGCGGCTCGTGTGGCCCGCAGCGCTCTAGCAGAGCTGCGCCGGGCGCATCGTCAGGGAACCACTGCCGCGGCCATGCACCGTCGCTGCCGCGAGCGCTTCGAGCATCGCCTGGCGCGCCTGGAACGCAAGGCCGGCTGTAGCTTGCTGCAGGAAATAGAATCCGAATCGCGTCCCGCCGCGGGTGAATCTAATTGAGGAAGTCAACTACTAGCTGGACAGGCGGCAGGTGGCCGCCGGAGCGGGGGGAAATTCCATGCACGAATCGGATGGCAACGCGCCAAGGATGGTGCAATTCTCGCCAGAGGAGCACACACCCGTGACCGAAATCGGCGACGCCTACATGCGCGAGCAATTGGAAAAGCGCCGCGTGGAATTGAACATGGCTATTTCCACAGCCACACCGGAAGTGGCTACCGCGCCGTTCGCGGGATTGCTGGGGGAAGTTGACTCGGCCATCGAACGGATCGAGGAAGGCACCTTTGGGGTCTGCGTGGATTGCCAAGGCGTGGTTGAAAAGGAGCGCCTGCTGGCCGACCCGCTGGTGAAAGTGTGTCTTGATTGCCTGCCTGCAGAAGAGCGGCGCGCGCTGGAGCGTGATTTGGAGCTGGCTTCGACCGTGCAACGAGGACTGCTGCCGGAAAAAGCGGTGCGCTTCGCCGACTGGCATATTCATTACGATTACAAGCCCGCGGGGCTGGTTAGCGGCGACTATGCCGATCTCATCGTTCCACGCCGCGCGGATGGCAAGATGATTTTTCTGCTGGGCGACGTTTCGGGGAAAGGCCTGGCGGCTTCCCTGCTGATGACGCATCTGCACGCCATGTTCCGCGCGCTGTCGAGCCCGGCGCCGGGCGCTGAACTCGAATTGGACAAGTTGATGGAGACGGCCAACCGCGTTTTCTGCGAGAGCACTCTTGCCGGGCAATTCGCTACGCTGGTTTGCGGGTGGGCGGGAAATTCAGGCGAACTGGAACTGGCCAGCGCCGGCCATTTGCCGGCCATGCTGGTGCGCCGAGATGGCGTAAAGCAATTCAGCGCCACGGGGCTGCCGCTGGGCATGTTTTCGAGCAGCCGTTATGCCGTGCAGCGCATGCGCCTGGAGCCGGGCGATAGCTTGCTGCTTTACACCGACGGCATCACCGAGGCGCGCAATGCAGCGGGACATGAATACACGCCGAAGAAACTTGCCCGTGTCGCGGGCGAAAGGCACCGCTCGAGTCCTGCCGACATGCTTGCGGCTTGCATGAAAGACGTTGATACGCATTCCGGCGGGGCGCGGCTGCTGGATGACCAGACGCTGATGGTCATTCATCGAAATGAGAGCGGCGGGCTTTCGCTCAACGACTGAGTGCGTAGGCCCTGCGGACCGCCATCGTTCATCGGTCTAACGATCACACCTCCCCCAAGGGTTGAAACCCCAGAATAGACGCCCTTTTTCGGCACGGCTAAAGCCGTGCCCTGACGAGAAGCCATTTGTGAAATGACTTCATCTTGATGGCGCTGAATTATTGCAATGCGAGGGAGTGGTTTTGCGCTGAGGTGTGCTGCGGGGACGTTTCCGCGGGAGCGGGAGCGGCGGGCCAGCCGATGGCGCGGTTGATGCGGTCGTAGATTTCGCGCGGCGCGCCTTCGACGACCAGGCAGGTGACGCCAACGCAGCGGAGGTAGACGCCTCCAGTGTCGGACTGAAATTGGAAATAATTGGGGCGGCGGAAGAGATCCTTGCGCTGCTTGTACTTCAGCTCCAACGCTTCGCTGTATTGGCCGAAGAAACGCGCGGCGTCTTCCTGGTTGTCGAGCTGCAGGCGAAATACCAGGGCGGTTTCCTTTGTCTTGGTATCTTCAAAAATGACGTAGCGGTCGCCGTTCCATGCCGCGGCCAGTTGCTCGGCGCGGTCCTCGCCCAGGTACTGCTTCAACACTTCCAGCAGGCCGAATTCGCCCATCACGTTTTCTTCCAGAAATTTCCAGTGTGCGGGAGCCAGACCCTTCCATTCCGGCAGTGTGACATTTTCGGGCTTCACGTCTGTGAGGTACAGATTGGGGTGCAGGATCTGCTGGGTTGAAACCGGGGGGTTGGCAAAAAGAATTTTCAAGTCCTGCCAGCCGTCATGAGCCTTCAGGAACGCCTGTGAAAAGCTGGTGCCGGCGACGTACGGGAAAATCAGTTCGTCACGGATGTACGGCGGCGCTTTGGCCAGGTTGGGATCCTTTTTCATTTCTTCCAATGCACCGGCGCGCATGATCAGGGATATGTCCGGCAGGTCGCGCACGCTGATGCCTTGGTCTTTTATGGTGTAGTCAACCATGGCGGCGAGAGCGGTGCCCTCGCTCACCGACTGGCGCGCCTGCTCCGCGTCATCGTTCGGGCGCGCGGCCTTGATCCATGGGTCCACGTGGAAGGATTGGTCCTCGAGCGCGTGCGTCAATTCATGCGACATTACCGGGCGCTGGTCCTCGGCGGGAATCCAGTCGGCAATATAAAACTCCTTCGATTTTGGATCGTAGAGGCCGGCAACCTGGTCGGTCAGGACGTCGAGCATGAAGGCATCCAGGGGGAAATTTTTGGGAATCAGGCCGAAGGCTTCAAGGGCTTTGCGGTCGGCGTAACGCTGGGCATCGTCGCGATCCTCTTTTTCTTCGCGGATCAGGTATTCGCGAATTTCGGCCTTGGAGCGCAGGCTTTTCTTGAGCGGCTCTTTGATGGGCAGGCGCAGTAGTTGGCTCATCTGCCCGAGAACTTGGTCAGCGGCTGCCAGGAAGGCGGGATCGGCAGGACGCGCTGCCGCGGCCGCGCTGCTCGCCGCGGGCGGAGCGGCGACGAGGGGCGGTGAAGCAGCCTGCTGGGCTGCAGCAGTTCCGGCGAACCAGAACAAAAAGATGAAACCCGCGAGTCGCTTCACCGCGTCCTCCGCACTACTATTTGATGGCAATTCAAGGATAGCAGGTTTCCTCAGTGCACATATTTGAGTGGCGATCCGCAGTTCCGAAAGGAAACCGGCCTCAGGGGCTAAAGCCCAGTTAAGGAGTGCTGGTTATGTCGGAGCTAGAGCTCCGACCGCCTAAAAGGCTATTTAATAGGCGGCTTCGCTTCAGAGTAGGAATGTCGTTGCGAGGAGAATGCTCGCGCTCAACCGGCGTGCACGACCGCCGGCTTTTCAGCGGCGATCAGTGTCAGGATGACGCGCAGGTTGGAGGCAAACAGCTCGCGGAGGTAGGCCGGAGCTCCGAGTGGAACCAGCAAGCTGAAATATTCGGCTTCGCGCCAGCGTGCGGCGATTTCCGCAGGAGTGTCCGGCAGTGCGGCAAATAACTTTCGCAATTCCCACTCCTGCTCTTGAAGCGTGTACTCGAGGAAGCGCTTGAACAATTCCTGGTGGCAATAGCGCAGGGCCTCGTGAATGGACGCCTCGGAATAATCTTCCTCGAGGGCGGAATGGCGGTAGCGGCCGGTGGAAATGTTGAGCAGCATGCACACGTGGAAAAGGCGGCCTGCGTCGGAGGGAATGCCGGAAAGCCAGCGCGAAGCGTAGGCCTCGATGATGCGCTGATTCTGGGCAAACTGCTCGGCCGTTTCCACCGTTTCACCTGCCCGCCAATTATCCGGGATGGTACCCCGTGTTCCCTTCCGAGTCAACCAGCATTCGGTAAACTAATAGATAATAATAGCGTGAACTTACTGTATAATGCCGTCGGCCGCCGGGGCGGGCTGCGGCGTTCTTACGGGACGCCGAACATGCGTGGGGCTTCTGGGTGCCTCATGAAACCAAGCGGACATCCTGAAAGGATGTCGCGATGACCGTGTCGATATTTTTCATCGCGGCCGCCGGCGCTTTTGTCCTCATCGCGATCGTCTGCGCGTCATGGATACCTCTACGGGAGGAGCGCTCCCTGCGGCCCAGCGAAAATATCGAGCTTCTCTTTCCGCTGCACACGCAGCATTTTTCACAATTGAAGCATTCCCTCGATTCTTCCGACGCGCAATACGTGTCTCGCCGGGGCTCGAAGGAATTGCAAAATGGGTGGCGCGCGGAGCGCCGCCGGATTCTTAAGGATTACCTACAAGGGCTGGGGGGCGATTTTGCGCGCGTCATGTTGCTCCGGCGCGTGCTGAATGCTCAATCGCGGGTCCCGCTTCCAACTGGCCGTTTGGGATGGTCGCGATTAGCGCTGCGATTCCGCCGGCATTACCGGGTGGTTTCATTTTGCGTTTCTGCTCGCGGCACCTGCACGTTGCGCCAATTGGCTGGCCTCTCCGCCTGCGTAGGCAGCATGGCTGCGCTGGCAGAGACGGGGGTGGCCGGTGCTAGGTATCGCGCGGTTGAGGGCGAAGCGGGGACGAGTTCTATCGCTTGATCGAGGCGGGGACTTCAGTGGCCAGCAGTTTCTGCACGGCGATCCACAATTCGTCAATCGCGAAGGGCTTTCTAATTACCGGGCAGCCGGTTTTTTTCAGCGCCGCGGTGGCGGCACCGTCGGTTCCACTTGAGAGAGTGAAGAGGAGGCGGCCGGCGAGTTCCGGGCGGTTTTGCTCGATCCAGCGGTGCAGTCCAGCGGAATGATTGTCACCGGAGATCTTTCCGTCGGTGATGACCGCATCCACGGAGTCGCGCCTCAGAACTTCCACAGCCTCCTGCGCGCTGCGGGCCAGCTTGACGGTCAGGCCCCGGCTGCGCAGAACCTCATGCTCGAGTTGCAGCACGGTTTCTTCGTCGTCAACAATCAGCACTTTGCCGGAGATTCGTTCCGGGTGTTTTTCGGTCGGGTCCGTGCCCTGCGCGCGTTGCGAATGGAGCGCAGGAAGCGAAATCGTAAACGTGGCACCGCGCGGCGGAGAGTTCTTCACTTGGATTTCGCCGCCGTGCTCCTTGATGATTCCGTAGCAGATGCTCAAACCCAGGCCGGTTCCCTTGCCGACGGGCTTGGTGGTGTAGAAGGGATCGAATACGCGATGCGGATTTTGAACGCCGGGGCCGCTGTCTGTGATTTCCACGCGCACGCGCCCGTCGGCTGCTTCGGTGCGCACCCAGATTTCGCCTTTGCCTCCTTTTTCGCCGATGGCGTCCACAGCGTTGTTGAGGATGTTCAGGAACACCTGCTGGAGTTGGTGGAAATCGGCGCCGGTGGCCGGCAGGCGCGGGCTCAACTGGCGATGGATGCGGATATTGTTGAGGTTCATGTCGTACTCGCGCAGGGTGAGCGTGTCTTCCAAAATCTGGTTCAAATCCACTTGCGCGCGTTCGGGTTTGTGCTGGCGGGCGAAACTGAGCAGGTTCTGGACGATGTGATGGGTGCGCTGGGCCTGTTTGTACAATTTCTCCAGGTAGTCGGCGACGCGCCCGTGCATCTGTTCTTCGGTCTTCAAAAGTTGGCTGTAGCCGAGGATGGCGGTGAGGGGATTATTCAGCTCGTGAGCCACGCCGGAAATCAACTGGCCCACGGCGGCCATCTTTTCGCTTTGCAGCAATTGTTCTTGAGCACAGCGCAGGCTTTCGTAGGCTTCACGCGTTTCTTCCAGCAGAACGGACTTATCGATGGTCGCGGCGATCTGATTGGCCAGCGCGGCAAGCAAGTTCAATTCAGCGGTTGAAAATTCGCGGCGCAAACGGCTGCCTACCACCAGCGCACCGATGATGCGGTCCTTCGACCACAGCACGGCCACCTGAACGTCAGCGATTCCCTCTCCCTGCTGCAGCTCGCGCAAGTATTCCGGAGCCGCGAGGGCGGAACCGGAAAACACAGCGGCTCGCGCCTGCCGCACCTGATCGAGCAGCGAGGAGGAAATCTCGATGGGGCGGACATCGCGGCCTATCTCCGTCCGATGGCCAATGGCAGCCATGCGCTTCAGAGTGCGCGCCGGCTCGTCCAGCAGGTACAGCGCGCCAGTATCTACGGCCAGAACTTCCCGGACTTTTGCCAAGGCTCGCGTCAGCACTTCTTCGAGCGGCCCGGATTGCCCGAGCACTTCGGCGATGGCATTGAGTGCCAGCAATTCGCGATTCCGGCGCCGCAGCTCGGTTTCGGCGTGCTTGCGGTCGGTTACATCGAGGACGAACCCTTGATACGCGGTGATTTTTCCTGAATCATCGCGGGTTACGAAGCTGGACTCGTGCGCGGTGCGAATTTCGCCGTCGCGCCGCCGGAACTGGAACTCGAAATCATTCACTTCGCCGTGCTCGCGCAGCAGCCGCTTCAGGCGCTCGCGGTCTGCGGGGTCCACGTAAAACGTGGGTGCGATTTCCGCGCGCATCAAATCCTCGCGGCTTTCGTAACCGACGATTTCCATGAACACTTGGTTGAAATCAAGGAAGGCGCCTTCCGGCGTGGAAATGAAAATTCCTTCCTGGACATTTTCAAATAGCATGCGGAATTTATTTTCCGCCTGGCGCCGTTCGGTGAAATCCTTCAGCACGTGAATGGTGCCGAGCCGGTTCCCGTCCGAATCGTGGAAATCAGAATTGGTTACGAGAAAGTGCCCGCCGAATGACGGGTCCACCACCTCCGGTTTTCCCGCCGCGCCCTCGCAGTAGGGGCACTTGCTCCAAGATTGCCCGCCTTGCGTCAGCAGATCGCGCAAGGACTGCCCCTCGAGCGACGCCGGCTCAACGCCCAAATGCCAGGCAAGGGCACGATTGGCGCGCAGCACGCGCCCGTCCGGGCCATGCACGACGATTAAATCCCCGATGGAATCAAATGTATCCAGCCACTGGCGCCGGGAATTCGCGGCCGTCTCGAATAGCGCCACATTTTGCAGCGTCAGTCCCAGAAGATTTGCGACGTTCACCAGGAAATGCTCTTCGTCGCTCTCAAATGTTTGGTGAGACTTAGATCCAATTCCCAGCATTCCCAGGGGGCGTCCTTTGCCGGGGATGCTTACGATGGCAATGGAAGCCAGTCGTTCTTCTTCCATCCAACGGCGCAAATCCGCATCGTCTCCGCCGGCCTGTGCCACAAAGGGCGTGCTTTTCCCCAGAACCTTGCTTACCCACGAACTCTTCGTGGAGAGCTTGGTGTTTTGCTTCACGAAGCTTTCGGCGAATCCAACCGAGGCGCGCCAAACGAGGAAGGGTGCATCGCCGGAAACATCTTCCAGCATTACCAGCCCATGATCGGCGTTGAAGCCTTCCACCACATGGCGCAAGACTCCCTCGAGCGCCTCGTGCATGCGCGGTGCGTGAGTCGCTTCGGCAGTGATCAACGCCAGCCTGCGCAGCCGCTCGTTCAAATCCTCGGTGCGCGCGCGGCCTGCCTCCAACACCAGGACGGCCATGGCAATCCCCATGGCCACTCCCAGCAGGCTGTGAAAGGAGACGCGCAGGAGGTCCAGTGTCTGAGCCGGCCAGTCCGGCCGGTCGAGTCCGTGCAGCGCCCTCAGCAACAACGCCCCAGCTAGCAGCTTCCATCCGAATCCGCGGCGCTCCAATTTCGACCGCCAAAGCATCCACCCGGACAGCAAGTACAGGGCGCATTCAAAACTTGACTCGGCCCATTTCGTCGCGCCGGGGAGTTCGGCCAACGAGCTGAGTGAAATCACCGCGCATGCCGAAATAGCAGCCAGCGGCCACAGCCATTTCTTCCGTCGCTCTTCCCTGCTGTATTCCACGATGGCCGCGAAAAACAGCGCCGCCGCCAGTGAGGAAAGCAGCGAAATGTAACGGGTATCGTCGAAACCGCCGCGCCACAGGGAATAAATTCGCAAAGCGCCGGCGCCCACGTAGATGGTCCATCCCGCCATCCAGATGCGAAAGAATCGCGCAGTGAAATCGGGCGCCAGCAACCAATAGAGGACCAGCAAAATGAAGGCCGCGGAGGCCTCCAGAAAGGCCGCGGCGAGAAATCCCGGGTTGGAGACAAATCCCATCGGCTGCTAAGCGAGCGGCCCACGCCGCAGGCAGTGGTTCATAGGCTCAGTTGTGGGGTATGGGAAAGCCATTTTGAAAGCTAGCATGTGCGTTAAACATAGGGCAACAAGGCCCTCGCCGAGCTGTGCCCTGCCATATAATGGTTGAGTCACGGAGCCCACTGTGGACAAAGAAAAAATACTGGTTGTGGATGACGAAGAGGCGATTCGCGAGGTTGTTTCTACGCTGCTGGACGCCCAAGGCTATCAGTGCACCGTTTGTTCGAACGGCCGCCTGGCCTTGGACGCATTCCAGAAAGATACGTTCGATCTGGTCCTGAGCGACATTGTGATGCCGGAAATGGACGGGCTAAAGCTGCTGGCGGAGCTCCGCGGCGCGGACCCGGACGTACCGGTGATCATGGTCACAGCCATGCACGACATCTCCATCGCGCTGGAAGCCATCCGTTCAGGGGCCTACGACTATATCTTGAAGCCATTCGAGAAAGATCAGCTTCACTTGAGCGTCCGTCGTGCGCTGGAACACCGCCGGCTGGTGCTGGAAAACCGCACCTACCAGAGCGACCTGGAACACCTGGTTGCCGAACGCACCCAGCAACTTTCCATCGCCCTGCAGGACCTGGAGCAATCGTACGACTACACGCTCGAGGCTTTGGGTGGTGCGCTGGACGCCAAGGACGCGGAAACTGAGGGACATTGCCAGCGCGTCACGGCTTTCACCATCACCATCGCCAAGGCCATGGGTGTGGACAAAGCTTCCATGAGGCATATCGCCCGCGGCGCTTTTCTCCACGACATTGGCAAGATGGGCGTCCCGGACAGCATTCTGCGCAAGCCCGGCCCGCTGACCAACGAAGAGCGAGAGATCATGCGGCGCCACTGTGAAATCGGTTTTTCTGTGTTAGAGCGGATTCCGTTCTTGAAGGAAGCCGCGGAAATCGTGCTGACGCACCAGGAATGCTTCGACGGCTCGGGCTATCCCCGCGGCCTGCGTGGCGAGCAGATTCCCATCGGCGCCAGAATATTCGCGGTGGCGGACACGCTGGATGCCATGATTTCCGACCGGCCTTACCGCAAAGCATTGCCGATCTCCGCGGCGCGCGATGAAATTCGGCGCTTCTCCGGGCGGCAGTTTGATCCGCGCGTTGTGGAGATTTTCCTCGCGCAGCCGGACAGTCTTTGGATGGCGCTGCACGATAAGATCGGAGATCCCTTCCGCCTCACCGCGCTTGAACACGCCTAGTCGCGTGGATTCGCAACGAGCGGCCGCGTTCTCGCCGCGTCTCGAACGGCTTGCACAACCTCATTGGCACAGGTAGTATCGCCCGCTGGAGGAAATGCTCGAATGGCATTGGTGCCCATCAAAACCGCTTCTACAACTGGATATTGCGATTGCATTCACGGATGCTACGAACTGGCCAGCCAGCGTGATGATGAGAACGGCAAGGGCTACTGCCCGGCGTGCGCCAAGGATCACCTGGAGATGAACCGCGGGATCGGCATCCCGCAAATGCCCCCGTCGAAGCTCCCCGACAGCTCGGGATCCACCGAACGTCTGGATATGCCCGAGACTGCGGACCCGCCCGGCCGGCTGCGCTCCTGAGCGTCAGAAGAACGAAAGCAAGCGGGCAATTCCTTCCGCGAATTCGTCCTCCAGCGTGATCAAACTGACCACCAAGTAACCGCTCTGCGGGAAATCGTAAAAATCACCGGGGTGCGCGTACACATCCTTGGCCCTCAGTAGCTCGATGGCCAAATCTTCATCCGGCCGCGTTGCCGGCACACGCAGAATCCCATTCCACCCGCCTTCCACCTCCAGTCGGCTGCATGACTTCTGCGTGCCCAACTGATGGTCCAACTCCGCCAAGTTTTTTCGCACTCGCGTTGTCACTTGCTCCTGGAATTTCCTTCTCGATTGCAACAATGCCGGCGCTGCCAATTGCACCGGCGTGCCGGGCGAGAGATACGAATCGGCGACGACCTCGAGGCGGTCCAAGGCCGGTGTTTTTTGCTCTTGTGGGCCGGTGGTCAGCAACCAGGCGAGCTTCATTTGCGGCAGGCCGCAAATCTTCGAGAGCCCGCTCATTGTGAACGTCAGTGCTCCGGCATTCGCGGCGAAACTTTTCGCCTGTCCCGGCCTCAGGGAATAATCCAGGAATACCTCATCGGCGATGAGGGCCAATCCGCGCTCCAGGCAAATCCGGTTCAGCCGCGCGATATCGTTCCCGGTGCAGAAATGCCCGGTGGGGTTGTTCGGATTTACCACCACCACGCCGCGCGTCCGCGGCGTGACCGTTTGTTCCAGGCCGTGAAGATCCATTTGCCACCTGTGGTCATACACCAGCGGGTACCGCTTCAGCTTTACATCCTGGATGGCAGACAAAAATTCAAACAGCGGATAGCTGGGCGCGGGAATCAAGATCTCGTCGTCAGGATTGCACAGCGTGCGAAAAACATAGGAGTACGCCTCGCTGGTGCTGGCGGTCAGAATCAGGTCTTCTGGCGAGACCGTCTCACCGCAATCGGCATAGTAGTTTGCAACTGCTTCCCGCGCCGTCAAAAGTCCCTTCGGATTTGGGTCGTACCTCAGCGCCGCAGGATTCGCGAGCGCCTGCAAGATGTGCTCCTGCTCGTATAGGAAGCCGCATTCCGTGGGGTTCGACACGGTCAGATCGAACAGCCGCTTTCCGGCAGCGCGATGCACCTCGAGCGCGCGGCTCAGCCGGTTGGGCTCCAGATTCCAATTGGTGCGTTCCGAAAACATCCTTGGCGGCTCCCCAAAAGCCATCCGATTATAGGGAATGCGCGGATTGGCGGCAGCTAATTCGGCAGCTTCTGCGTCAAAAATTAGGACGCCGGGCGAGGCTGCGGATATAATTGCCGGGCGTTGCAGAACCACACATCAAGGAGAAATGGAATGAAGCGTATCGTCGTGGCAATTGCTGGCCTCCTCCTGTTGCCGCTGTTCGCGGGACAATTTTCCGCAGCGGCCCAGGAAGACGCCATCGTCAAGACGAACCTGAAGGTCGGCGACGTGGCTCCTGATTTCACGCTCATGAGCGACAAGTGGGACAAGATCAAACTGAGCGATTATCGCGGCAAGAAAAACGTCATCCTGGCTTTCTACGTTCTGGCCTTCACCGGTGGTTGAACGAAAGAACTTCAGGCCTATCAGGCTGATATGGCCAAGCTGGAAGCAAACGACACAGTTGTTCTGGGAATCAGCATCGACAGCCCCGCCGCCAACGCCGCTTTCGCCAAGCAAATCGGCGTCACCTTTCCACTACTGAGCGACATGGACAGGGAAGTCCTGATCGCCTACGGGATCCTGAAGCCGTACGATGAAAAAGGCGTCAAGTTCAAGTGGGCGGAGCGCACCACCATCGTGGTGGACAAGCAGGGAAAAATCCAGCACGTCGAGCAAGGCGACAGCGCCGTGGATCCCAATAGCGCCGTCTCCATCTGCACGAAACTTCACAAGACCGCGAGTTGATTGTGAACGGTAGGGGCACGGCATCGCAGATCCGCCGAAGGAGGACCGTGCCCTTACTGGACACCGATTGAGGCGGTGAAGAGGGACTTACCGTGCGACGTTTCGCCGACGGTAGATGAGTCCAAAAATTCCCAGGAACAGCGTAACCGTGGGCAGGAGAAGGACCAGGATGCCGTGCCGCAGCGCCTCGCGTCCTTGCGCGCCGGCGGCCGAGGCGTTCTGGTAACACATCGCGCAGCCCTGCGCGGCGGCATGAGGCGCAATCAACGTGATGAGCCCCGCCAGGCCAAATATCAGCGCCGCTATCCGCACCGTTAAACTGTTATTCAATCCAGCCTCCAGCTTCCAGCGTCTAGTTTCCAGTCTAATGCGGCCGCAGATTCATCAGCCGATAGCTGTCCGGGAAGAACATGATCAGCATCATGCAAATGCAAAACACCATGGCCGGGATGAGCAGCAGGAACAAGCCCAGCCGCTCAAAGCGCAGGTGCATGAAGTAGGAAATAATCAGCGCCGACTTGATCAGCGACAGGCCCACCAGCATGGTGATCATCAGGTGCACTTCGACCTGCATGTACCCGAGAAACACTTCGACGGCGGTCAGGACTAGCAGCCAGATCCACACCATCGAAAATAATTTTGTGCTGCCGACCTCGTGATTGGTGGCGGCTTCCACGTGTCCGTGTGCGCTCATCGTTTCACTTTCTCCAGTTCTGGGCGCCCGCTACCGGGGCTTGATGCTGAGCAGATAGACCATGGGAAAAATAAACATCCACACCAGGTCTACGAAGTGCCAATACAATCCGCTCACTTCCACGTGATCCGCGGTCCATTTGCCCTTCTTGAAGCCCCAGCAAATGACGCCGAGATAGGCGACGCCGATGGTCACGTGCAGCATGTGGAGGCCGGTGAGCCCGAAAAATGTTCCGCCGAAAAGCGGCGTGCCCCAGGGATTGGACCACGGCGTGACGTGTTCCACGAGGATCAGCGTGTACCACTCCGTGGCGTGAATCAGCACAAAGGCCAATCCGAAAGCCATGGTTGCGAGCAGATACTTCACCGCCTTCTGCACTTCGCCCTTGTGCGCCGCGGCTACCGCAAACACCATGGTCAAGCTGCTCGAGAGCAGAATCAGGGTCATGAAGCTGGACTTGACGATGGCGGGATAAAATTCGAATTCCCGCGGCCAGTCCGGCGTGGAAAGCCGCACGTAGGCGTAGCTGATCAGCAGCGCCGAAAACGTTAGCGAATCCGACACGATGAACAGCCACATCCCAAGTTTTTTTGAATTCACCCCGAACGGCGACGCGCCGCCGGACCACGGTGATTCGATAATCCCCTCAACTTCCGCATGGCTCACTTTTCACCGTCCCAGAAGGAGAAGTAAAAACAGAAAGACCCACAAGCCATCCATAAAATGCCAGTACATGGCCACTACTTCGGTGGCCGTCCCGCGCGTCAGCCGGTGCGTGGGGCGGAATGCCACGGAAAGCAACGCCAGCACGCCGCCCAGCAGGTGCAATCCGTGCGCGGCAGTGAAGACGTAGAAAAAGCTGCTGCTCGGATTCGTGGTCAGAAAAATTCCTGCGCCTACGAGTTGCCGCCAGGCGATGATCTGGCCGGCCAGGAAGAAAATTCCCAGCGCCGTGGTCCAGCCCCACCAGTAGCGGAATCCGCTTTCATTGTCCGCTCGAAAACATCTGCGCGAGCGCGCGAGAGTAAAGCTGCTGGCCACAATGATCAGCGTGTTCAGCCACAGGATGCGCGGAACGTCCAGCGGCTGCCACCCGCTGTTGGGCATACCCTTGCCGACGATGTAGGCGCTCACCAGCGCCATGAAAAACATCAGGATGCCGCCGAGGCCGACGGTCATGCCGGTGATGTAGGTCCGCTGCGGGACCGCGCTTGAGCCGGGGGCTGAGCTTCCCTCGTCGCCGTCACCACCGCCGAACGAAGCTCCGCCTCCGCCGCCTTTCCGCGGAGTGGTCAGATCAATTACGTCTGTGACCGTCGTCGGTGCCAATTCATTGCTCCGTGAGATTGCTATGCTACTTTACGCGCGCCACTTTGACGGGTTCCACCCATTGCGGAATGAAATCTTCCTTCGCGTCCGGCACTCCGAATTCGTATGGGCCGCGGTAGACGCTCGGGAATTGGCCGTGGAAATTGTCATGGGGCGGAGGCGAATCGGTGTCCCACTCAAGCGTGGTCGCGTTCCAGGGATTTTTCTCCGCCTTCGCGCCGAATTTCAGACTCCAGAAGAAATTGAAAATGAAAATCAACTGCGCGGCCGCGGTGACAAACGCGGCGATGGTCATAAACATGTGCAGGGGCTGGAATTTCGCCAGGTAGGCCACCGCAGAAGGGTCGGCATAGCGGCGGATGGCTCCGCCGATTCCGGCGTAATGCATGGGCATGAAAATGCAATAGGTGCCTGCGAAGGTGAGCCAGAAATGAAGCTTGCCCAGCGGCTCGCTCATCATCCGGCCAAACATTTTCGGGAACCAGAAGGCCGTCGCGGCAAAAATTCCGAAAATTGCCGCCACGCCCATCACCAGATGGAAGTGCGCCGGCACGTAATAAGTGGCGTGCAGACGGTTGTCCACCGCCGGTTGCGCCAGGAAGAGGCCGGAGAGCCCGCCGCTGACGAATAGCGATACGAAGCCCAGCGCATACAGCATCGGCGACTTGAACTGAATCTTCGCGCCCCACAGTGTTCCCAGCCAGTTGAAGGTCTTGATCGCCGAGGGCACGCCAATGGACATGGTCAGCACCGAAAACGCGAACCCGGAATATGGGCTCATGCCGCTGACGAACATGTGATGGCCCCAGACCATGAAGCCCAGAAAACCGATGCCGCAGATGGCCATGGCCATGGCGCGGTAGCCGTACACCGGCTTGCGCGCAAACGTGGACAGCACATGCGAGGCCACGCCCATGCCCGGCAGAATGGCGATGTACACCTCCGGGTGGCCGAAGAACCAGAACAGGTGCTGCCAAAGCAGCGGCGAGCCGCCCGAATGGTTCTGCACCTGGTCGTTGATGACCAATCCAGCGGGAGCAAAGAAGCTGGTCCCCGCCGAGCGGTCCAGCAGCAGCAATATTCCGCCAGCCAGTAGGATGCCGAACGCCAGCAACCCGAGAATCGCGGTAACAAACCAGCCCCAGCAGGTCAGCGGCATGCGCATCAGCGTCATGCCCGGGGCGCGCATGTCGATTAATGTGGCGATGAAATTCAGCGCACCGAGTAACGACGCCAGGCAGAACAGCGAGATGCTGATGATCCACATGGTCTGGCCCCAGCCCTCGCCGGGGCCGGTAACCTCGCCGATTCCGCTCAGCGGCGCGTAGCCGGTCCATCCGCTGATGGGCGCTCCGCCCGGGACCACAAAGGCGGCAATGATGGCCACGAACGCGAGAAATGTGACCCAGAAGGACAACATGTTGAGCGTCGGAAAGGCCATGTCCGGTGCGCCAATTTGAATGGGCAGGAAATAATTTCCGAAGCCGCCCTGCGGCGCGGTGGTGAGCACGAAGAACACCATAATGGTCCCGTGCATGGTCACTAGCGCCAGGTACTGCTCCGGCGTCATCAACCCGCCGCTTACGAGCGGCAGATGAGCGTTGGGCCATACCAGGTGAAAACGCATCAGCACGGAGAGGATGATGCCGACCACCACGGCCGTCAGCGCGAGCAGGTAATACTGGATGCCGATCACCTTGTGGTCTTTGCTGAAAATATACTTTCCGATGAAGCCCTTCGGCGCTTCCGCGGCGTGCGCAGAATGGGCGTGCGAGCTCATGCCTGGCCTCCTGAAATTTTTCCTGCGATCACTGCCCGGCTGCCTGCTGCTTCAAGAAAGCTTCGTAGTCGGCGTCCGATACCACGTTGAGGTAACTGTGCATGCGGGAGTGCCCCAATCCGCATAGTTGCGTGCACACAATTTCGTACTGGCCGATTTTCTCGGCGGTGAAATGGATGGGAATCGTCATGCCCGGCACTGCGTCCTGCTGCAAGCGCAACTCACGGACATAGAAATTGTGAATCACGTCTTGCGAGCGGAGCAGCAGCTGGATCTGCCGGTTGATGGGAACCGTCAGCGTGGGCACCACAATGTCGTCTTTTCCTGTCGGATCGTCTGGATCCAGGCCCAGCGGATTGCCGGTGGAGGCGCTGATTAGCTTCGGATCCAGGCGCCCGAATTTTCCGTCGGGTCCGGCGTAACGAAAGTTGAAGACAAACTGGTTGGTGGTCACTTCGATGGGAATGGCAGATGCACTTGCATCTGTGAAGCGCACATCAGCCCAGGCCTTGCGCCCGAGGAATCCCAGGCCGAGGAACAAAATGATCGTCGCCGAGGTCCACAGAACTTCGAGAGTGTTGTTGCCGCGCGTGAACGTCACGCGCTGCCCGCGGTCGCGAAATTTGAATACGGCGAGGGCCAGTCCAAGCTGCGAGAGTATGAAAACCGTGCCGGTCACATACAGCGTCAAATTGTATTGATGGTCCACTGCGGCGCCCACCGCGGTGATGGCCGGAGGGATGGCGTACGTATCCACCGTGAAGTAGTACACGGTCACGACCACCAAAATGACCAGAAGGAGTGCCAGCATCGCTGCCGGTACCGCTGAACCACGATTGCGTTTCCTCGTCCGCATCGCCCCTCCCCGCACCGCCGCGCCCGCATTTCGTTTGGTCACACAATGCCTGCCGTTCAAAACACGCCATCATATATAAGCGCTGCCGAATTTCAAGGACGATTGTGCAGAAAAATTTCGCTTGTTTCCGCGTCGCTGTCACTCTGGCTCACTTGCTTTCGTAACGCCGTGATATCAAAATCCGTCTATGGTGCTTCGCCTGACGACTTCCTATACCGTGGACGCCCTGGATTTGCTCCGTTACTACAAGCGGCTCGCCGAGCGGGCCATGGAACAATGCCCGGAGGAAGGCCTGTTCTCGACACTCGATGCCGAGTCGAATTCGATTGCCAACATCGTGAAGCATTTGGCTGGGAACATGCGGTCGCGGTGGACGGATTTTTTGACCACGGATGGCGAGAAACCAGATCGGAACCGTGACGCCGAATTCGAAACGCCTCCGAAGACCAGAGCCGAATTGCTGGCTATGTGGGAGAGTGGGTGGAAAGTGTTATTCGAAGCTTTGGAGCCGTTGACGGAGGCTGACTTGACGCGCACGGTGACGATTCGCGGCGAACCGCATTCCGTCATGCAAGCGATCAACCGGCAGATCGCCCATTATTCCTATCACGTGGGGCAAATCGTGCTTCTGGCGAAACATTCGACGACGAAGGTGACTGGAAGTTGGAATTCGTTGACCGTGCCACGCAATAAGTCCGGGGACTACAACGCGGATGTAGCGGCGGGACGAAAATCTCAACGATGAGCCGGAGATTGCCGGTGAGCTAACGTTCCTCGGCTCATCCGCCGCGGCGGATTCGCTCGGGACACCCTTTCCTCGTCGGAAAGGGTGGTGCGGTCGAGTGGATTCGAACCACCACGGTATTGCTACCGCCAGCCCCTCAAGCTGGTGCGTCTGCCAGTTCCGCCACGACCGCGCCGCTGCAATCCTATGCGCCGCAGAATTCGATTGTCAAACCGCGTGTTACTTCTTCGCCGGAGCGTTTGGTGTCGGCGGTTGGCTCTGAGCGGGCGCCGGAGCCTGCTGTGCCGGTGCAGGCGCATTTGACGGCTGCGGCTGAACCGGAATCTGTAGCGGTGCCGTCGGAGCTCCCGGAGTCGGCTTCGCCGGTGCCGGCGCAGGCTTCTGCGTCTGTTCGAGAATGGACCCGGTGCTCGCGCCGGCTTCAGACGGCCCGCGTTTCACCGAGAGCGTCAGCGAAGTCATCATGAATACGATGGCGCACCACGTGGTCGCGCGCGAAAGAAACGAAGCCGCGCCTCGCGGACCGAAGGCCGTCTGGCTGCCGGCCCCGCCGAACGCGCCGGCCAAATCCGCCGCGTTGCCGCTCTGCAGCATGATGACCAGAATCAGCACGAAGCACACCAGCACGTGCAGCGTCACCAACACGAATGTAAACCGCCAGCCGATGAAAATCAGTCCGACCGCGATGGCGAGCGCCAATCCCCATTTTGCCCACGATGGCATTTCCAGACTCCCGTTCGCGCCGCAGCCGTCCCGCCGCGCGCTAAAAATTCACGATGGCCGCAAAAGATTGCGGCTCCAAGCTCGCTCCGCCCACCAGCGCGCCGTCAATCTCCACCTGCGCCATCAATCCCCGTATATTGTCGGGTTTGACGCTGCCGCCATAGAGGATACGAAGTGCGGAGGCCCGGTCGAGTGTGAAATGCGCCGCAGCCAGCTCCCGGAGATAGCGATGCGCATCTGCAGCCATTTCCGGAGTTGCAGTGCGGCCCGTGCCAATCGCCCACACCGGCTCGTACGCTAAAAGAATACGCGAGAAGTCCGCGCCGGTCAACGAACCGAGTCCACCCTCAAATTGCCGCTTCAGCACGGCATGGGTCAGGTTTCCTTCGCGTTCCCCCAGCGTTTCGCCCACGCATACGATCGGAGCGAGCCCGGCTTCGAGCGCGGCTTTCACCTTCTTCTCCACCCACACGTCTGTATCGCCAAAAAATTGCCGCCGCTCGGAATGCCCGATGATCACGCCGCGGCACCCGGCCTCGACCAGCATGCCCATAGAAACTTCGCCGGTGAACGCTCCTTGCTTCTCCCAGTGCGCGTTCTGCGCGGAGATGGTGATATTGCTGCCGCGCGCCGCTTCCACCGCCGCAGCCAGCGCCGTAAATGGCGGTGCGACCACGATCTCGCAATGCGCGGCGGACGCCACCAGCGGCCGGAGCGCCTCGAAAAACGCGCGCGTCCCCGCCTGCGTTTTGAACATCTTCCAGTTTCCCGCGATCACCGGACGCCGCAATTCAGCCTCCATGTCCTGCGCACACTACTTGTTCGTCAAAGCTTCCACGCCGGGCAGCTTCTCGCCGGCAAGAAATTCCAGCGACGCGCCGCCACCGGTCGAAATATGCGAAATCTGCGACGCCACTCCCGCCTCTTCCACCGCCGCCACCGAATCGCCACCTCCGACGATAGAAGTGGCACCGGATTTCGTCGCCGCCGCCACCGCCCGCGCCACTCCCAGCGTGCCCTGCGCAAAGGCCGGCCTCTCAAACATCCCCAGCGGGCCATTCCACACGATCATGCGCGCCGTCGAAATTTCCTTGCGAAATTCCTCGACGGTCTTCGGCCCGATGTCCAATCCCATCCACCCATCCGGCGTGTGCGCGATGTCGGTAATTTTTGTCACCATTGAATCCGGCGACTCGGCCAGGACATGGTCAACGGGAAGCAGCAGCCGGAATTTTTTCGACTGCGACTGCGCCTCCGCCAGCAACCCGCGCGCCAAATCGAGCTTGTCGTTTTCCACCAGCGACTTCCCCACCGGCAGCCCCTGCGCCTTCAGGAACGTGTACGCCATGGCCCCGCCGATGAGCATGGCGTCCGCCAGCTTCATCAGATTGTGGATTACTTCCATCTTGTCGGACACTTTCGCGCCGCCCAGCACCGACACGAACGGATGGTCGGGATTCGAAATGGCTTTGCCCAGGTAGGCCAGCTCTTTTTCCATTAGCAGGCCGGCGGCGGCCTGCTTCACGAATTTCGTGATGCCCACAACGGAAGCGTGCGCTCGATGCGCTGAGCCGAAAGCATCGCAAACGAAGGTCTGATCGCACAGCGCCGCCAGTTGCCGCGAGAACCCTTCGTCATTGGCTTCTTCCTGGGGGTGATAGCGCACATTTTCCAGCAGCAGCATCTCTCCATTGCGCAGCGCCCGGCTTTTTGCTTCCGTTTCCGGCCCCACGCAATCCGCTGCGAACTCCACGGGCTTGGCGAGCAACTCTCGGAGATGCGCCGCCACCGGAGCGAGCGAAAATTTCGGGTCCACTTTCCCTTTGGGCCGTCCCAGATGCGACGCCAGCACCAGCCGGGCGCCACGCTCCATGGCTAGCCGTAGCGTCGGCAGCGTCTCGCGGATGCGCGTGCCGTCGCTGACCCTTCCGGCATCGAGGGGTACGTTGAAATCCACGCGAATGAAGACACGCTTCCCCCCGAGCTCCAGGTCGCGTATGGAAAGCTTATTCATCTTATTCGTATGAACCGCGCGTGGCGCGCGAACGATGGCTCACGATTGCAGCTTCGCAGCCATGTGCTTGATCAGGTCTCGGCAGCGGCATGAGTAGCCCCACTCGTTGTCGTACCAGGCGAGTATCTTCACGCAATTCGACCCCACGACGCGCGTGTATCCGGCGTCCACGATCGAGGAATGCGGGTTGCCGCGGAAATCAATGGACACCAGTTCTTCCTCGGTGTAGTCGAGGATTCCCTTCATGGATCCTTCCGCCGCGCGTTTCAGCGAGGCGTTCACGGTCTCAACCGTTGCGGGCTTCTCCGTGAACACGGTCAGGTCCACCACACTAACGTTCGGGGTGGGCACGCGCAGCGAGAAGCCGTCCAGCTTGCCTTTTAGTTCGGGAATAACCAGGTGCAGGGCTTTTGCCGCGCCCGTGGAAGTCGGAATCATGGAAAGCGCCGCCGCGCGCGCGCGGCGCAGATCTTTGTGCGGCAGGTCCAGCAATTTCTGGTCGTTGGTGTAGGAGTGCACCGTGGTCATGGTGCCGGAAGTGATGCCAAATGTGTCTTGGAGCACCTTGGCTACCGGTGCCAGGCAATTGGTGGTGCACGAAGCGTTGGACACCACGTGATGCTTCGCTGAGTCGTAGGTCTTGTCATTCACGCCCAGCACCAGGGTGTGGTCCGGGTCTGTTGCGGGCGCGGAAATGATCACTTTCTTCACCGGCCCGCGAATGTGCTTTCGCGCGTCCGCGCCTTTGGTGTACAGGCCGGTCGATTCCACCACGATGGTGGCACCCACCGAAGCCCAGTCCAGCTCCGCGGGATCCTTCACCTTGAACACCTTGATGCTCTTGCCGTCGACCGAGATGGTGTCGTCCGTGTGCGTCACTTTGTTGGAAAGATTTCCCAGAATGGAGTCGTACTTCAACAGGTGGGCTAGGGTCATCGAGTCGGTGATGTCGTTCACGGCCACAATCTCGATGCCTGGATCGCCCATCGCCGCCCGGAATATGTTTCTGCCGATGCGCCCGAAACCGTTAATGCCCACTTTGACTGGCATAAATCCTCCGCAGATGAACGATGATTTGGAACCGGCGAGCAACGACCGGCGGGCTTTTCGTTAGTCGGGAAATGCTAGAGTGCGAAGGGGAAAAAGTCAACGAAACTCAGTCAAATTCCTTCACTCGGATGACCTTGTCCCCGGAGAAAGTCACGAAGACAGTCTTCGCCGGCGGCGTTCCGTAAATCCAATCCTCGGTCTGCTCGCCGTCGGGAGTTTTCTCGCGCACGCGATGATCGGGCCGGCCCAGGGCGGCCAACACCATGTCGTGATCCATGCCTTCGAGCGCCTTGCGGTCCTTGATAGCTTCCTTGAATTGCGGCGGGAGAGTATCAACCCAGTTCACTGCAGCGGAGCGCTCTTTCGAAAAATCGAGGAACGGGCCGAGATCGTGCATCAGGTCCTCGGCGCTCATGTCCGGAATGGACTTGCCGTAATCCAGGATCAGCGTGGACCCGTTGCCCTCGTTTGAATTTTCTTGCGGCCCTTGCGGAATCTGCGACGCCGGCACGCCGCCCATGCCGATTTGCAGGTGGTCCTTCAAATGATATTTTTTCTTTCCGCCGCCGTTCACCTGTATGACGATTTCGCTGGACCGGAATTCGATGCTGGTGATTTGCACCGTGTCGCCGGGGCTGGCTGCTACGCCGCCCGTTCGCAGGGCGGTCTGCAGTTCCTTGTCGTTCAGGGTTTTTCCCGCCGGGAATCTCAATCCCTTTTTTCCACCGGGCAGCGGCTTCACCGCTTTCGCAAATTCACCCGAAACGTAGCGGATGATTTCCAGTCTCGATTGCGGCTTCAGGTCGGCAGGCTTGCTGGCGGGGTGCTGCGGCGGTGCAGTGTACAGCTCCGGCAGGGACGCTCCATCCGTGCTTGGTTTGCGCTCGGGAACGCCGGGCAGGGGTCTGCGAAAGTGTTCGGCATCTGGCGCACCCGCGAAGGCGGCCGCCGCAAGGAGCACCATCAGGGCGGAGGTCCGGAGAGGCATATGCATCTGGCCTGGCGGTATTTTATTGCTTTTTGCGCAAGAGGGGTAGAAGGATTCTCAGCAGCAGCCGGGGACCAAGGGCTAGGTCGTCGCGGCCCGCACCTTTGGCGCTGATCCCGCCTTCTCGCCTTCGCTCTCGATTTTTTCGTGGGCGAGTTGCGGCTCGAAGCAGCGCCGGCACCGGGCTTCATACATTCCCGTCGCGCCGACGACAATCAATTCTTCGGATGCCACGGTCCGCTGCGTGTGCACCGCCGGATTTCCGCAGTGCACGCAGATGGCGAGCAGTTTGGTGATTTCCTCGGCCACCGCCAGTAGCCTGGGCATGGGCTCAAACGGCCGCCCCATGAAATCGGTGTCCAGGCCCGCTACGATCACGCGCTTGCCCAGGTCCGCCAGCTTCACGCACGCGTCCACCACGGACTCTCCCAGAAACTGCGCTTCGTCCACACCCACCACTTCCGTGCGCGGCTGCACTTTTTCCAGAATGTCGCTGCCGGTCTTAACCAACTCGGATGCAATCTCCAGCCCGGAGTGCGAAACGATTCCATTCTTGGCGTAGCGCTGGTCAATCACGGGCTTGAAAATTTGGACGCGCTGTTTCCCGATCTCCGCACGCCGCAGCCGGCGGATCAATTCCTCGCTCTTCCCAGAAAACATGGGGCCGACCACCACTTCGATCCAGCCCATGTTGCCCTTGACTATGTCCACGCTCGCGCGCCTCCCGACGTTAGGCTAGCACACCACGTTGTGGAAATTCAGGCCCGCGCTCGCACCGGCCGGTTGGAATAAATTTCGCGATTGAAGAAGGGCGCGAAGGCATTCACTACCGCCACGCGAAACGCTTCCTGCCGGGTGATCAAATTTCGCGTGAAAATTCCCCAGGCTCCCTCCGCGTCGCGGATTCCGTGACCTCCGGCGAACGCGTCGATCGCCTCGGCTAATTCCACGCCTTCATCCACCACGCGCACCGCCAGCGGCTCTGGAACCAGGATGCCGCCCGATTGTCCAAAAGCGCCGGTGCTCCCATCTGTAACGTAGGCCCAGTTTTCAAGAAACACGCGCCGGACGCCATCCTCCTGCAAAACGTCCAGGCCGCCCTCCAGCCCCGCAAAATAATTCCACGGCTCATTTTTTTCGCGCCCTAGTCGGAACAGCGCTTCAGCGCGCTGCCGCGCTCCGGCCATGATAACTTCGCGCGAAAGGGGCGTATGGCGCACGCCGCTGGGCACGTCAATCCCGGCAATTTCAAATTGCGCGCGGCCAGGCCATTGCGGCGCAATCTGGTCCAGGGCTTCGCGCACGGCGTTCAACTTGGGGCGCCGCGTGCTGCCTACGGCGACGATTATTTTTTCCATCGGGCGGGATTCTATCAATCTTTCCAGAGCTGGGTCTGTTTTTCGCGGGCAAATCGTGCGGTGAGAAATTCCTTTAATGATTCAATTGATGCGAACACCTGGTCCGAGCATCCCAGCATCCATCCGCTCACCTGCTCCACGGGGAGTGGAGTGACCAGATACACGGGGATGCCTTTGCGATGCGCGACAGTCAGCTCGGCAGCCGTCCCGCCGCTGTTGGTACTCGAAGATTCCCAGTAGCAGACCAGGTAGTCGGCCTTGTTTTCGATCAGGTCCAAATCGAAGGCGATGATTTTTCGCAGCGCACGGCGGTAGCGGTCCAAGTCCTGCGTCTTCCATTCGCGGAAGTGCTGCTCCTCATCGCGGGTCAGATTTTTTCGTTCATCTTCGGCAGGATCATACACGCGATGACCGAGATGATCTCGCAGGTAGGGCGCCAGCTTCTGCCGCCAGAGTCTTCCTCCGTCTCCGGCGAATTCGATGGGACCACAGAGATAGGCGAGCATAGGGCTTGGGCGGGAAAAACTGTACCACGGCGAAATTCGTGCCGCCACACTCATCCCTGTGGAAAAAAAGAAATTTGAGAAGGAGAAAATGGAGCGGGATAAGGGAATCGAACCCTCGCCTCGACCTTGGCAAGGTCGCGTACTACCACTATACGAATCCCGCGTGCGGGAATTGCTCCGCGACTTTCTTAACTTTTATAGCATGCCACCCGTATGTGAACAAGGCCCTGCCGGGAGCGGCTTTCTGCATGGTCGCACAGACGCATCAGCGCGTCCGGCGGCCAGCGCCAGCGGTCCGCCTGCGCGTCTAATCGACTTCCATGATCCGCGTGGATTTGACGACAGGAGACTTCTTCTGGCGCTCTGCAAACCGTGAGGCGCGCTCGCGATCAATGTACACACGGGCAAATTTCTCGCCATCGCGGTAATAGACGGTTACCTGCCAATGCCGGTGCTTGCGTCTCTTGTCGCGGTGGAATCGGCTGCCTTTTTTCGCCTGCTTCTTTTTCACGATGGAGTTCCCCTTGGTGGTTCGACTATCGCAAGTTCCGGATGGCCGCGCAAGTATCTATTTGGCGGTTAACGTTCCGATACTGGTTCAAACATTTCTGCGACCTTTTAGCATGAAAATCATCTAACCTGCTGTGTACAGAATTGTGAGTATTTGACGCCGCGCGGAACTTTTTCCCCGGGCTGCTCGTACCTTTACACGAACAACAATTTCATGGGATGGGGGGGATTCATGGTGATGCGCTGGGAACAGGAAGTGAAAATCGAGGATCTCCGAAACCACCCCGTCGAAGCCGTCGTCTCGCTCCGCAATCTATTGGCCGGGGGCGCCCGTGTGACCCCGGACCCTAAACGCGTCGGCTTCTACGAAGTCGAAAGCGGCTCCCTGGTCTACTACATTTACTCCTCGCCCGCTTCGGAGAAGATTCTTCTCCTGGCAACCTGGCCCAATGAGGCTGTGCTGGCGGGCTGTTGCCACTTCGCGTAGGAGCACGAAAGTCGATTCGGCAATTTAAAAAGTAAGTTCGCCCGGCTTAACCGCGAGCGCGGCGAAGATCTCTTTCTTGAGCTTGAAGACTGCCGGTCCCTCACTGGTGCGCGCGTAGACGAAATTTCCGTTTTCCTTTGAAATTTCGACGCGCAATTTCTTGCCGGATTTATCCGTCATCGTCACTTCCATCTCCGGCTTGGCCAGCTTGCCGATTACGTCCGCCGGCGGGTGATCCATCACCTCGTCGGCGCGTGCGCCGGTCAGCACGCTGAATACTTTCCAGGCCGACGCCGACTTGCCCTTCAAATCCTGCGGTGATTCGATGGCCCATTCTTCGTTCTTGTCCGGCTTGCGGCTGAACACCACTTCCCCGTTGGCGTTGCGGAAGTCGACATTTTTCACATCTTCTTCATCGAAGTGAATCAGCTTCTTGTCGCGCAATTCCGGGTACTTCACATCCAGCCGCTGGTACAGATCCTGGCCGATCTTGAAAATCATGGAACGTGAAGTGTCGCGGGCAAAATATCCGTTGCCGTCCTTCTTCCCGACCAGGAGTGTGACGCTCTTGCCTTTTCCGTCCGTGACCGTAAACGTCACAGCAGGGCTGGCCAGGCCGTACTTGACCAGGTTGTCCGGCGTCTCACTCACAACCGCGTCCAGGCGGCGCGACGACACGGTGTTCAGGATGGCCATCAAGTCGCCGTTGTCAGCTCGCAGGTTTGTGGGCTTCGTGAATTTCCAGTCGTTCTTATCCTTGGCGAACGACAACTCGCCGGATGGATTCTTCAGCATCACCGAAACGGTCTCGCCGGACGAGAAATGCAGCACGGTGTGATCGCGCAATCCCTCCGCTGTTACGGTCGTCGTGGTCAGCAGCGTCTGGGGCACCAGCGCCACGTCCTTGGCGCCGTCCAAAATCGCGTATGCGGAAATGCCGATGAAATCTTTTCCGCCCAGCTTCAGGGAATGCTTCGTTCCATTCTTCAATTGAAATTCTATGTCCGCCGCCGGAGGGTCGAGCCCGTACACTTTCAGGCGGTCGGGCGTCCCGGGCTCGGTCTGCGACACGCGCGCGCCGGCAATGCCATTGGCTATCCCCTCGACAACAGGTTGGTCCGCGCCGGTTTGAAGCGGCGCGGTGATCGACCACGTCCCCTCGCGCTTCTCCAGTTGAATGGCAGGCTCGCCAGGCGTGCCCGGATGTGTCAGCTTGATGGCTGTGATTTCCTGCGGCGAGCCGATTGTGAACGCCGGCTTGCTTTCATCCGCCGCCGGCTTGTCCTTGTCGCCGCGCTTCAAATCAAAATAGTAAAACGCGCCGCCCAGCAGGGCCGCCGCCAGCACCAGAATCAGCGTTGATTTCTTAATCATGATATTTCGACTGGAATCCCGAGGTGGCGCCGGCTAGCGCCGCTTCCACCAGATTAAAATCCCCGCAAAAACGACCAGGCCTGGCAGCAGAACCACGTCAATCCAGTAGAGCGCCGTGGATTGCGCTTGCGTCAGGGTGACGCGCCGGTTGGTCATCGACTTCGGCCGGATGGAGATGAGGTTCTCGTCTTCCGCCAACCAGTTGATGGCGTTGTAGAACAAGTCGCCATTGTGCTGCATGCCGATCATGGGATTCGTTGCGTAATCGGAATCACCGATGACGACCATCCGTCCGCTCTTGTCGCCGATCTTGCGGCTGGACGAAACCCCCAGTGTCAGCGGCCCGGCCATATCCGTCTTAGGGTCGTATCGGATCTCTTTCTTCTCAAGATTCGGAACGGTAAAACTCCGCGGCGAAGTTTTCAGCAGTTCAATGGTCAGCGGGTCACTCTTGGAGCGGTCCGCAACCGTCACCGTCCGCGCCAGCGGAAAAAATGTCATCCCCCCTTGCAGATTCTTTGTTACCGGGCTCGGTCCAAAGTCGACCACCAATGGAATCGTTGGCCCGGCCCCGAGCAATCTCCCCACGCCGCTTATGTCGATTACCACATTCTTGCCAAGGTTGATGTTCCAAGCTTGCAGGACGCCGTCGAGCTTCGGATCAGTCTCGGGATCCGATTCGATCAGTGCTTTCCCACCGGCATCCATATATTTCGCCAGCAGGTCCGCTTCCTGAGGGAAAAAAGATTGCGTCGGCCCGGCAACCACCACCACGGTGCATTCCGACGGGACGCCATTGTCCGTCACCAAGTTGAAGGTGCGGGTCACATAATTCTGCTTTTTCAGTCCCTGGTCCGCCAGCGCGTAGCCGGCCTTGTCTTCATCGGTGGCGGATTTCTCTCCGTGCCCGGTCACGAAGCAAACCAGTTTTTGTGTGTCGCTGGTGACCTTCAATATCGCGCTGGTGACGTCTTCCTCGGAATGATTGCCCCGCGCCCCAGCTTCCAGCATCTCTTTCTTCTGCCCGGAGGCCACGACTACGTCCTTCACCCTCTTGGCGCCGTACTCATTGGCTACTTCCGGCCTCTGCTGCGGGTCCACGTTCTGGAATTTCAAATGCGGGCTGACGTTCTGATATTCGGCCATCAATTCGTCGAAAGCCGGGTCGGAGTCCTTGTCGAAGCGGACGATGTGCACGTCGCTCTTGAGCCCGCCGACAATCTTCTTGGTCTGATCCGACAGAGTGAACAGCTTCTCGGCGGTCAAGTCGATCCGCTTATGGTGACGGAACCCGGCATAATTCACGATCGCCAGGATGGCCAGCACCGCCAGCGACAGCGTCACCGTGTTGGTTCCCAGTTGCGACGAACGCAACGAAAAATAGGCGATGATTCCCTTGATTCCCAGCGCGATGGCAGCAACCAGAAACATCCCGCCGGCGATCAGCAGCACCTTGACGGTGTTGGGATAAGCGCCCATGCGCACGTGATAAACATACCCAGCAAACACCAGCGCGATCCCGATGCTGGTGGCCGATCGCGACCACTCTCCTCGATCCAACTTCATTTACAATTCCCTCCCCGCATCGCGGGCTCCGCCTATATCGCTACGCTCGCCGCCAGCGCATCGAATCCACCGAGCGCACGGTCAGAAAAATGAACAGGACGATGAAACTTACGTAATAGATAAAACTCGAAGTGTCCACGATGCCCCGGGTGAAGTCCTCGGAATGGCGCATCACGGACAGGTAGGACACCACCTGCTCGAATCCGCCGTCGCCGCCGCGCACCAGGTGCAGCACGAAAATCAACAGCGAGGCTGTGAACGTCAGCGCTCCGGCGATAAGCTGGTTTTCCGTCAGCGACGAAATAAACGACCCCATGGCCAGCAACGACGCGCCCAGCAACAGCGCCCCGCCGTAACCTGCGACCAGCATCCGCCAGGGTGCGGTGGGCTCGCTCTTCAGGAACATGAAAATCATGTACGAAGCGGTGGGCAGCAGCATCAGCACATACAGCGTCATGGAGGCCAAAAACTTCCCCAGCACAATCTCCAGCTCCGTCACCGGGGAGGTCATCAGCAATTCGATGGTTCCGCGCCTGCGCTCTTCGGCATAGACACCCATGGTCAGCAGCGGCGCAAAGAAAAGAATCAGCGTCGAGGCCAAGCCGAAAAACTGGATCATCACCAGCGTGGGCACGTCCATCTCCTGCGCCATCCCGAAGCGCATGCTCTGCATTTCCATCTGGAAAGATTGTTCGATCATGTAGCGCAGGTAGACGTGGAAGAAAAATCCGCTGAGAACCAGAAACACACCGATGCACACGTAGGCCACCGGCGAGACGAAATAGTGTCCCAACTCTTTGCGGTAAATGGCGTAAAGACCTCGCATCGTTTTCGCCGCTCCTTCAGTTGGACGGCTGTGCGTGCGCCGCGTCGTCCGTCGTCAATTCCAGGAAGATGTCTTCCAGGCTCATGCCCACGCCCCGCAGTTCGGTCAGCGGCCATCCTTGCTGCACCACTTTCGCAGCCACGGCGCTGCGCACGTCTTGGCCTTCCGCGGCTTCCACCGTCACTGTCACTCGGCCGCCCGCGCTGGCAGATTCCACCTGCACGCGGGTCACTCCGGAAACCTGCGCCAACGCACCTTTCAGCTGTTGCTCGGGCGCCAGCACTTCCAGCCGCACTTTCTGCCCGCCTTTCAATTGCGAGGTCAAATTCTGCGGCGTATCCACTGCCGCGATTTTCCCTTTGTTGATGATCACCACGCGATCGCAGGTCATGCTCACTTCTGGAAGGATGTGCGTGGAAAGGATGATGGTGTGGCTGCCGGCCAGACCCTTGATCAAGTGGCGCACCTCGATAATCTGTTTCGGGTCCAGTCCCACAGTCGGCTCATCCAGGATAATCACGTCCGGGTCGTGCACCAGCGCCTGTGCCAGCCCCACGCGCTGCTTGTATCCCCGTGATAACCGCTTGATCAGCTCGTTGCGTTTGTCGGTCAGGTTCGTTTTCTCGAGCGACTCGTCTACGCGCTGGGCGCGCTTTTCCGCCGGCACGTTCTTGATGCGCGCCACGAAATCCAGGTAGCCAGCCACGCTCATGTCCAGGTACAGCGGCGGATTCTCCGGCAGGTAGCCGATGTGGCGGCGCACTTCGAGCGAGTCGTTGAACACGTCGAACCCCGAAATTTTTGCCGTCCCCGATGTGGCCGGCATGAAGCCGGTCAGAATGCGCATCGTGGTTGTCTTGCCCGCGCCGTTGGGGCCCAGGAAACCCAGAATTTCGCCCTTGTTCACCGTGAACGAAACGTGGTCCACCGCCGTTACCGGCCCATACGTCTTCGTCAGTTCCTGTACTTCGATCAATGCTCTCCTCCAAAGTTAGGGGGACCCGCAGGACTGCCGGACCGTACCGAGCGCACCTTTATATCAAAAACGGCGGAAAACTGAAAACGGCCCGCTTGTACGGAAACTGCAATGCTCTACTAAGTGCTGATGCACCGATTCTTCCCGCGCGTTGCCGGTCGCGCTCATCGTCCGGCATTGACACCTGCCAGCTTCCGGCATAACGTCAGCCGCCGTCAACCGCATGACGCAGAAATCGCACCAGCGCCGCATTCTGATCGCATTTCTGGCCGCAGCCTTTCTTGCCGCCGTACTCACGTTGATCAGCCATTCCACTGGCGCTGCAATTTCTCCCGCCGCACTCGCCATTTTGCGTTGGCTGGCCATCCTTGTCCTGGCTATCTATGCGCTGGCGCGGCGCTCGCTCACTGCCTGGATTTTCGTCGGCATGGTCGCCGGCGCCGAGCTCGGCCACGACGCCCCGTCGGCTGCCGTTCAGTTTCAGGTGCTTGGCGCCATTTTCCTTCGTCTCATCAAGCTCATCATCGCCCCGCTGCTGTTCGGCACGCTGGTCGTAGGGATCGCCGGGCACGCCGACCTGAAAAAAGTGGGACGCATGGGCATCAAGGCCATCGTCTACTTCGAAATCGTCTCCACCATCGCCATCCTAATCGGTCTCGCGGCCATCAACATCAGCCGCGCGGGAGTCGGGATTCAATTGCCGGCCGTTGCCGAAGAATTGAAAGGCGTGGTTCCGCACTCCGCGAGCGAGCTCATTCTCAATGTATTCCCTGAAAACATCGCCAAAGCCGTGGCCGAAGGGCAGGTCCTGCAGGTCGTCGTGTTCAGTTTGTTGTTTGGATTAGCGCTGGCCATGGTTCCCGAAGCCAAGCGCCGCCCCATGCTGGCCTTCGCGGAAAGCCTCACGGAAGTGATGTTCAAGCTCACCAATCTGGTCATGCTCGCCGCTCCCATTGGAGTTTTCGGCGCCATCGCTTACGCCATTGGACATATGGGCCTGGGCATTCTGCTGCCGCTCGCGAAGCTCCTGGCCACCATGTACGTTGCGCTGATCGTCTTCGTGTTCGGGGTCCTGCTGCTCATTGCTCTCATGGCAAAAGTTCCCATTGCGCGCTTCGCGCAATCGGTGGCCGAGCCTGTGGCCATCGCTTTCGCCACGGCCAGCTCGGAAGCTGCGCTGCCTCGCGCCATGGAGAATATGGAATCGCTGGGTGTCCCGCGACCCACCGTCGCCTTCGTTTTGCCCACGGGCTACAGCTTTAATCTCGACGGCTCAAGCCTCTACCAATCTCTCGCGCTCATCTTCATGGCGCAGGCGGCCGGGCTGCACCTTACACTCGGCCAGCAACTGTTCATGATGCTCACGCTGCTGCTGAGCAGCAAAGGGACGGCGGGAGTCGCGCGCGCCTCGCTGGTCATTGTCCTTGCCGCTGCAACGCAATTCCATGTGCCCGTCGAGCCGTTCTTTCTCCTTTTCGGCATTGACCAGCTCATGGACATGCCCCGCACCGCTGTCAACGTTCTGGGGAATTGCCTGGCAACGGTGGTGGTCGCGCGCTGGGAACACGAATTCCCTGCGCCGGGAAAAACGTAGTTTAACGTTTTAGGGTTTGCGCGATTCGATGCAAGAAAAACGCTGCGGCCACAATTGCCGCCACAATCACGACCCAGATTTTTCCATCCAGTCTGGAGCGCTTCTTCAAAGATGCGGCTCCGAACAATTCAAAATGTCACCTTGGCCCCAACTTGCGCCGCGAATGGTATTCCCACGGTCGTCCCCGGCCCGAAGAAATCGCCGAGCCCTCCCGCTGGAACCGCAAGCTGCTTCAAGCTCGTGACCGGCGTGCACGTCGAAGGCGCCGGGCAAATTGCCGTCACATTATTTGGATTGTCCACCGGAAGCGCCCCGACATTCGCCACGTAATTCGCCCCCGGATTGTTGCGGTTGAACAGATTGAAGAACTCGATGAACGGTGTGACCGTCCACCGCTCCTGGAAATGAATCGGGCGGCTCACACGCATGTCCACTTGGATGTACGGAGTCCCACGAAACGCGTCCAGGCTGGTCTTCACGCCATTCACCACCACGCGGTCGCTTCCATCCGCGTTGGTGATGGTAAACGGACGCGCGCTCTCAAATTGTGAAAGCGTCGTAATCTCGAATCCGCCCGGGACATGCAGCGTCCCGGCCAGCACGAAGCGGTTTCGCACATCTTCTCCCGACGGCCCGTAATCGCCTTTTGCGAATGCATTCAGCGGATCGCATACGCCGTTCACGTAGTCGAATAGTTCGCCGAGCACGCAACCCCACGTCTTCGCGCTCGCCAGGGTGTAGCTGGCGATCAGGTTGAACCGCTGGGACACGTTTCCCTGCAAGTGCACCAGCAGCGCGTTGTAGCTCGACCGGTTGTCCGACCTGAACACGCTGATGTTCGGGACGAATGGCTGGTTGGCGGGATCATGCGCGAACAGGTTCACCCCCGCCATGTAGTCGTACCGGCGGTAGCCGTGATTCCCCTGCTCGTGGTTGTAGTCCGCGCTCAGCATCCACTGCGAATTGAAGGCGTGCTGCACGCTCGCGGTGATGTGAATCGCGTACGGCGTCTTGTAGCTCGGATCAATCAACGAACCGGAACCGCCCGCAGGAATGCAGCCGGGATCCCCCGGCGCTGCGCACGGTTGCCCCCGCAGTTCATTCACCGCCTGGAACGCCTGCACCCACCCGTTCTGTGCCAGGTCGTTGAAGAACAGCCCGAACCCCGCACGAATTACCGTTTTCTGCGATTCCCCGGGTGCGTAGGCCATCCCGATTCGCGGCGCGAACGCGTGCCGGTAATCCTGTGGCGCCTTGCCGACCAACGGAATCTGCAGCGCCCGGAGCGTCAGCAGGGCCGGATTTTCTGCTTGGCTTCGTCCAGAGGCGTCGAACAGGCCGAGTGTAGTGTCGTACCGCAGCCCGTAGTTCACTGTCAGTTGCCGCGTGGCGCGCCAGGAATCCTGAGCGTACAGCCCCAGCCGCTGCACGTTCTGCGCGAAGCTGCCATTCCCAGCGGGAGTAAATGTTGATTCTGGGCACGCCGCCACCGACGGATCGCACTGCGAAACCGCCGCGAACGCCGGAATATCATTCAGGTAGTCCGTTGGATTCTGCGGAAACGTGTAAAACCTCTCCGCCGTTCCCGTCAGCGCTCCGCTCAGTACCGGCTCGTGAATGAAATTGATTCCAAACGTCGTGGTGTGCCGCCCCGCCGCATGGCTTACGTCGTAGCGAAATTGATATTTCTGCTGGTCGCGGACCACGGGAAAAGCGGTGATCGCGGTCACGAACTGATTGTCGCCATAAGTTTCCAGGCCCGAGACCGTCTGGGTCGTGGAGCTGAACGGAAACGCCAGCGCCAGGCCAAGCCGCGAATTGCGCACCTTGGTGTGGTGAATGCCTCCGGCATCAAAGGTAAACGACCCAACCCACGCGGTGCTGAACGTGAATTGTTCGTTCACCAGCAGGTTCAAATAATTTGAGTGCGTGGTGACACCCGTCGAAGGCAGTGTGCCCTGCTGCACCAGATCATTGTCCGTGATGTAGCTGTCCAGAGCCCCGCGGAAAAACCAGTGCGAGCGCGCCGACTGCGCCCAGTCGAGCCGCGTCGCGCCCAAGTAATCGTTGAACCGAATCGGAACAGTTTGCGGCACGGCAATCGAGGGCACACCCGGAATCAATTCCATTGCGGCGAGTTGCGCGAGCGCGTTGAACTGCGTCTGGCTCGCCGGGCTGTAGGCGATGCCGGCGCGCTCGTGTACGTATTCAAGCGAAGAGAAAAACCACAGCTTCCGTTTCATCACCGGTCCGCCCAGGGTTCCCACATAATTTTGCCGCGAGAAGGGCTGCTTGGGGTCCGGGGCGGGATTCTCGATCGGGAACCGCGCGTTCAATGCATCGGCGCGTTCATAGGAAGCGGCTTCTCCGTGCCAGTTGTCGCCGCCGCGCCGCGTGGTGATCACCACCGAGCCGCCCGTCGTCCGCGACGTGTCGGCATCCATCTGCGCCGTGCGGACGGCAAATTCCTGGATGCTGTCCGGCGAAAAATTCTGGAGAAACCCTCCGATGTAATCGTCCGAGTTGTCTCCGCCATCCACGGAAAGTTCCACGTTCAATCCCGAGCTGCCGCCGAAAGAAACCGCAGTGATGCGCGCCTTGGTGGGATCGGACGGTTCGACGGGACCTGTCCCCGGCGCCAAGTAGGCGATATTTGCAAAACTGCGCGCCGCCAGCGGAAGGGTTTGCAGATCCTTCAAGTTTACCGTCGCCTGCTCTACGGCGCTCGCCCGTTCAAGCGGCTGCGCGGTGATTGACGACGTCTGGCCGCGCACGTTCACGGTTTGCTGCAGGCTCGCAGGCTTCATCGTGACAACCAGCTCCCGCACACTGCTCACATTCACCGATACGTGCGCGCTGGCCTCGGTAAATCCAGGGGCGGTCACATGCACGCGATAGTCGCCGGGTGCCAGATTCTCAATCCCGAACTCCCCGCGCTCGTCACTCGCCGTTTCCCGCTCCCCCGGCGTTTCCGCGGCGCGCGCGGTAACTCTTGCCTGCGCCACGCGCCCTCCGCGGACATCCTGCACGATGCCGCGCAGCGCCCCTCGCGGGTTCTGCGCCGGCGCCGCCGGGCACACCAGCATCGCGGCCAGGGCACTGAATAGCATGCCCATGCGAGGCAACGAGATATGTCTTCTGCGCATCTTCATGGGCTGAATCATGCCGGGCATTATCCCAGACAGTATTTGCTGCCAGCAATCTTCAGACGCGCCGCCAGCCCAACCGGTAGCGCCCGGAGATGTGCGTTGACACTCTCCGCTCGTTTTGTTATTCAATTTGTTTCGCTTTTTGCGCCGTTGGTTCAGTATGGGGTATTCTCACAACCTCAGCCGGGGCGGATCCAAAATAGAAATCTACAGGTGCTATGAACCGACCGAATGACTATGCCTGCCTGGAAGCCATGCCTGTGAATCGCGGCAGGAATAGCCTTCCCTTTAATTTCCACTCTGCTGCCGGCCTCCCCCGCCAGCTCGTCGTGTTCTTCCTCGTTCTGTTTGCCTTTTTCCTGAACAGCTGCGGGGGAGGCAGCAGCACTGGCGGCATCACCATCGAAGTCCAGCCAAATGGCACCATTTCCCTGGATGAAGGCGCACAAGTAATTTTTAATGCCACGCTGGGGGGCGATACCCAAAACAAGGGCCTTACCTGGTCGTTCACAGGAACCGGTTGCGCGGGGACTGGCTGCGGCACGCTTTCTTCCACCACCGCGCCCATGATGACTTATACCGCGCCAACTGGCCTCTCTTCGATTTTGAACGTCAGCCTGAAAGTCGTCGCCAACGGCAATTCCAACGCCACCGCCACCATCACCATCAATGTGGTGCTGCCTCCCAAATTCCAAACGCCCGCGCAGATCCTCCCCAACGGATCAAACGGCGTCACTTATAATGCTCAAATAATTGCCACCGGAGGTGTTGCGCCTCTCTCTTTTTCGTTGGCTTCCGGCAGCATTCCGGATGGGCTGCACCTCAATTCCACCGGCAGCATTGTTGGCCGCCCTACCGGCCTGGGCTCCAATCCGGCGGTATTCACCGTGCAGGTCGTGGATACGCCGACTGCTGGCACTCCTATCGCCCTTGTCTCGCCGCAATTTTCCATCTCCATCAGCCCGGCGCCTACGCTGACGATCACCAGCTCCGGCGCGCTCACTCCCGCAATTCAGAACACCAATTACAGCACTCATATCACTACCTCCGGCGGCGTGCCGCCATTCCGCTGGAGCGTTCCTCCCGGCACTCTTCCCACCGGCCTCACGCTCGACGTGAATTCCGGTGTCATCTCCGGCGTACCGACTGTCGTAGGCACATCTCTTTTCACGCCCACGGTGCAGGACTCCACCCTCCCTATGGCCCAGGTTGTCTCCACGCCGATGCCCCTATCAATCACGGTATCAGCGCCGCCGCCTTTGCAAATCACTACCGCATCCTTGCCCAATGGGCAGACGGCATCTTCCTACACCGCCTCGGTCACCGTCACCGGCGGTGTTGCGCCTTATACCTGGAGCGTGATTACCGGCCAGCTTCCGTCCGGCCTGGTCTTGAACGGCTCTACCGGCCAAATCAGCGGGACTCCCGTTCTGGCGAGCACCTCCATGTTCACGATCCAAGTCACGGACTCAGAGATCGGCGTGCCGCAAATTCAATCGAAGACGTACTCCGTTATCATCGGTCAGGGCGCAAACTCTGATAGTTTGCTCAAGGGCTCGTACTCCTTCCTCTTCCACGGCTACGATTCGCAAGGGCCGGTCATTGCCACCGGCACCATCCTCGCCAACGGCACCGGCGCTCTCAGCGGCAGGGAGGACTTGAACCGCAAGCCCGGCGTCAATTCCGTGATCAACTCAAATGCCACCCTCACCGGCACCTATACCCTGGGCACCGACGGCCGCGGCACCATGACCATCACTTCGACCAACAACCTGCTGCAAGTCCTGGTCTCTGAATATCAGCTGGTGCTCGATTCCGAAGGCAATGCCCGCTTCTTTGAAAACGACGCCAACAATTTGACTCCACCGATGCCCGCCATCCACGGTTCAGGCATCCTCAAACTCCAGTCCGGTTCGAATTTCGCCGCCGCGAATTTCAGCGGCAACTACGCCTTCTCATTCACCGGCCGCGATTTTAGCGGCACACCTTCCGCTCTCGTCGGCTTCATTCACGCCGACGGCAATCAGACCCTGTCGCCGGGCCTGGTGGACGTCAACGACGCGGCCGCCTACAGTCCCGGGGTTCCGCTCTCCGGCAATTTTTCTGTCTCCGGCACAACCGGCCGCGGTCAAGCCAATCTGGTCTTTGCCGTCCCTGGCAGCGCCCAATCCACGCTGGGGTATGTCTTCTACTTCGTTTCGCCGACGGATCTATTCTTCATCACCTCGGACATCACCGATTCCACTCATCCGCTTCTTGCCGGCGAATTGGTGGCTCAAAATCCCGCAACAAAATTCAATCAAACGGCGCTTTCCGGCCCCAGCATTGCCAGTGGCACGGGCCTGAACGCAAATCCCAGCGCCTTTGTCGGCCGCCTATTGACCGCCGACCCAGCTTGCGCCGGCGCTTTCAGCATTTCTTTGAACATGAACCAGAACGACGGCGGCGCCATCACCGCACCGGCCGCCTCCTGCGGCAGCTATTCGGTCGATTCGAATGGCCGCGTGACATTCACGAATCTTGGCTCGCGCTTCTCCGCCGCTTATCTGACCGACCAGAACACCGCCTTCCTGATTGGCGGCGACCCCGCCGCGACCACCGGCCTTATCGAGCCGCAAACCGGCGCTCCCTTTGCGCTTAACTCCGTTCAGGGCGGCTACACTCTTAGCGCCCCGTTTGCCTCAGAAATCAATGTGAAGAGCCTGCTTGGCCAACTTTCTTGTTTGACCGGCAACGGCCTCTTGCCCGGGACTGTTGACGAAGTGGACGGCAACGGCACTCCACACACTACTTCCACCGCCAATCTGACCTTTACGCTCACCGACGCGCCTCGCGGCCGTGGCATTCTAAGCACCAACACGGCACTGCTTCCTGCTACTCTCGCTTTCTACATCGTCTCGGCGTCAAAAGTCCGCCTCATCTCCACCGATCCGGCCGATCAACACCCTGAAGTCATTTTCCTCGACCACTAAACTTCATCGGCGCAAATCTAGCTCACTGCGCCCGACACTCCGTGGTAGAGTACGCCCACGCCAAGCTAGTTCTGCGGTCCCTCAGACTCACTTCCGGCGATGGAGGACGACATGCTGTCCGATTCCCAATTTGCTTCCTGGATGGTGTCCCGCCGCGCCAAAGCTGTGGCCATCTTTGCTGCTCTGCTCTTCACCGTGCACGTCGGTTTGGTTGAGGCTCTCCATTCCATGAAAATCAGCGAGACCACCACGCTGCTGGACGATTTCGTGTTTGCCGCTTTCGGCGCCGCCGCGCTGTGGTTCTTCCTCAAATTGCAGGCCGAGCGCCAGGAATTCGCCCATGCCCGCGAACGGCTCATCGCCGCCGCCCAGGTGAATCACCGCATCCGCCGCGCTCTCTCCGTCGTCGTCAGTTCCGTCGTGATCCAGAATGAAGACGACCGGCTCCGCCTGGTGGACGAAGCCATCGAGCACATTGATGAAGTTTTATTGGATATGGCTCCGTCGCCGGGTGACCGCGACGCCTTGCGTGGGTTTGTCGAACGGACGCGCTAGCTTCTCTTTTCCGCGTCCTTCTCTTTCAAGTCCAGCGCCGCGGAATTGATGCAGAACCGCAGCCCGGTCGGTTGCGGTCCGTCCTCGAACACGTGCCCCAGGTGCGCGTCGCACCGGCTGCACATCACTTCCGTCCGCCTCATCCCGTGCGACGTGTCGTGTTCCATCTCCACATTCTCCGCCGCAATCGGTTGATAAAAACTCGGCCATCCCGACCCGGAATGATATTTCGCCTCCGAGCCGAACAGCGGCTGCCCGCAGCACACGCACACGTAGGTCCCGGGCGTTTCCGTTTCCTCATACTCCCCGCTGAAGGGCGGCTCCGTCCCCTTTTTCCGCGTCACGTAGTACTGCTCTTCGGTCAGCTTCTGCCGCCACTCCCCATCCGCCTTCTTGATTTTTTCGCTCATTTTCCTCGCGCCTCCCAGACTATTGGATGCACAAGAAACGAAAAGATACCAATCCTCCCGCCGCGAAATTATCCGCGGGCCTCACTGCCCCTGGAACGGCACCGACGCCAGCAACGCGCTCGCCCCATTCCATAGAATCTGCACCCCGATGCACACCAGCAGAAACGACGAAAGCTTCAAAATCACGTTCATGCCCGTCGGCCCCACCAGCCGCGCCAGCTTTTCCGCATACCCGTAGCAAAGAAACACGCTCAACGCCAGCAGCAGTGATCCGATCAGCGCCGGAATCACCGCCAGCAAATCTAAGCCGTGGTGCCGGTGCGCATTGGCCCCCAGTGTTATGGCCACGGAGATGGAGCCCGGCCCGACCGTCAGCGGCATGGTCAGCGGATAGAACGCCATCTCCAGAACTTCCCGCCCCTGCATGTTGCTCTGCGGCGCCTCCTTCGGTTCATCCTCCTGCTTGCGATTGAGCATCGCCCAACCGGTCGAAATCACCACCAGCCCGCCGCCCACCTGCACCACCGGCAGCGAGATCCCGAAAAACCCCAGGATGTGCGTGCCCACCAGAAACGACACAGCCAGCAGCATGAAACTGTTCACCGTCACTTTCCAGGCCAGCAGCCTTCTGGTGTCCGACGTCGCCTCCGGTGTTAGCGCCAGGAACAGCGGCGTGCTCCCCAGCGGATTCACAATCGGCAGCAGCGCCGTAATGAACAATATGGTGTTTTTCACCGCCTCCAGCATGCCCACCTCCCGCGCCGCGAGTATATCCATTCAGCCCTTATCAGGGTTAGTCAGGCGATTCAAGAACTATACTTCCGTACTCTTGAACCCGACGCTTGTATGTGCCACGGTAGGAGTGGGAAAAATTCTGATGACCGAACTCGAACCAACTTCCGCTCTGCAGGCCCTTCGGACGCCATACCCGAGGCGCCCATTCTGACGGCAGGGCGCCCCCCTAGCCGCCAAGCCTCCCTCCTCCCCAATTTCTACTCGCAACATCCCGAAATTAGAATTCCCGCCAAGTTCAGGAAAATAAATGGCTTAATTTTTTCTACTCGTCACACATTGGCATGTTTGCGCTCCGCAGCCGCTCAGCTCTTCAGCGCCCCCACATCCTCCGCTTTCCGCAGCTCCGGAAACATCCAAGCCCACAACCCCGCTACTGCGATCGCTCCCGCTCCACCCAGGACCACGGCTGGCACGGTCCCAAGCCACGCTGCAGTCACCCCCGACTCAAATCCACCCAACTGGTTCGAAGCGCCGATGAAAATCATGTCCACGGCGTTCACTCGCCCGCGCATTTCATCCGGCGTGCCCAGTTGCACAAACGTCGCGCGAATGATGATGCTCACCGTGTCGGCCGCCCCCACCAGCATCAGCGCCGCTAACGACAGCCACAGACTTCGCGACACTCCAAATAGGATGGTGAACGCCCCGAAGGCCGCCACGCACCACAGCAGCGTCGCTCCCATGCTGCCCTTCAACGGGCGGTGCGCCAGTGACAAGGCCATAATGGTCGCCCCCACCCCGGGTGCGCACCGCAGCAGACCCAATCCCCATGGCCCGGTTCTCAGGATGTCTTGCGCATACGCCGGCAGCAGAAACACCGCCCCTCCCAACAACACCGCGAACAAATCCAGCGAGATGGATCCCAGCACGAGTTTTTGCCGCCAGATGTACCGCAATCCCGCCAGGACGGTTTGCAAATTGGTTTCCTCGCGCCGCCGGCCCTGCTCTTCGGTATGGATGCGCAAAGAAACCGCCACCGCCAGCAGCGCCGAAGCTATGGCAAACGCGTACACTGCCACCGGCCCTTGCGCCACCGTGTACACCACCCCGCCCAGCGCCGGCCCCAGAATCGTCGCCGATTGGAACACGGTCGTGTTCCAAGCCACTGCATTTGGAAAATGTTCGTTGGGTACTAACTGCGGCAGGATGGCCCGCGTCACCGGACCCGAAAACGAGCGCACCACGCCGATCAGCACCAGCACCGCGTATATGGGATACACCGAGTGCAAGCCACGCATCTCCTGCAACAACAGCAGCGCAAAACACGTCGCAAAACCAGCATTGCAGGCAATCAGCAGCTTCCGCCGGTCCAGCCGGTCCGCCGCGTGCCCGGACACCAGGAACAGCAAAATCCCTGGCAAAAATTGCGCCAGCCCCACCAAACCGAGATCGAGGGGCCGCTTCGTGATTTCAAAGATGCGCCAGCCCACGGCCACCGACTGCATTTCGCTTCCGATGACCACCGAGAACCGCGCCAATTGCAGTAGCACAAAATTCGGATGCGTGAACGCGACTCGTCCCGCGAGATTCGAATTCCCAGCGTCGGCCATGGCGCACTACTCTGCCACATCTTTTCCGTTTCACGCGAACCGCCGCGTCGTGCGCATCTTTAAAATCACCCGCTCGGTGTTGCCGGCCGCACTGCTCCGCAAGGTTTCGCCGCCGCCACTCCGGTTTTCAGCTATCTTTCAGGTGGGCAATCCACACTTTCGAGGGGCCTGCATGCGAATTCTCATCGTTGAAGACGACCGCAACATGGCCGGACTCCTGCAAAAGGGGCTCGAAGAAGAGAATCACATGGTCAGCGTCGCTGCAGAAGGCCGCGCCGGTCTCGAGCTCGCCGAATCCTACCAGTTCGACGTCATCGTCCTCGACTGGATGCTTCCCGGGATGGACGGCCTGGAAGTCGCGCGCCGCCTGCGCAAGGCCGGCAAAGCCACTCCCATTCTCATGCTCACCGCGCGCGATGCCGTTCCCGACATCGTCAAGGGTCTCGACGCCGGCGCGGACGACTACCTCACCAAACCCTTCTCCTTCGCTGAATTTCTTGCCCGCCTCCGCGCCCTGGGCCGGCGCCCGGCTCCCGCGTCTCCGGGAACCCGCCTCGAAGTCGCCGACCTTACCCTCGATCCCTCCACTCGCCAGGTCTTTCGCGACCGCGATGAAATTCATCTCACCCCAACCGAATATCGCCTGCTCGAATTCCTGATGCGCCGCTCCGGCCGCGTCGCCTCGCGCCGCGCCATCGTTGAAGCCGTCTGGGGCCTGGAAGCCGATGTCGAAGAAAACACTCTCGACGCTTTCGTCCGCCTCCTTCGCGCCAAAGTGGACGATGGCCGCAAACAAAAGCTTCTGCACACGGCGCGTGGGTTCGGTTATTCCGTGAAACAGGAAGCGGAGAAATGAAGCCGCTCCCGATCCGCGTCCGCCTCACTCTGTGGTTTTCGCTGATCCTCGCTCTCTCGCTCTCCCTCTTCGGCGCCGGCGCCTACTTCGCCATGCGTCACAGCATCTACTCCACTCTTGACTCCGAGCTTCGCCAGCGCATCGAAGGCGTCCGTGGCATCATCTCGGAAGACGCACCGAACGGATTCACCGCCCTTCAGGACGAATTCCGCGAATTTTCCGCCGGCCAGGGTGAACGCAGCCGTCTGCGCGTCGTCAGCGCCTCCGGCGAAGTTCTATTTTCTTCGCTCTCGATGGATTCCCTCGCATCGCGCAGGTCCGAAGAAAAAAAATCATCTGCGTTCAATGCCAAAATTTCCGGTGAGCGTTTCCGTGTTCTTCATGGAGTCATTGACGCTGCCGGCGCTCGCTACGACGTTACCGTAGCCACCTCCACCAAAGAACTTGGAGACGCACTTGAAGAGTTCCGCCAGGTCCTCTACGTCGCTGTCCCCGCGTTCCTACTTCTCGCCGCTGCAGGGGGCTACCTGATGAGCCGCCGCGCTCTTGCTCCCGTGGACGAAATCACACAGACGGCCCGCAGCATTGGCGCCCAGAATCTCGCCCTGCGTCTGCAAGTCCCTCGTACCGGCGACGAGTTGGAACGCCTCGCCACCACGCTCAACGAGATGCTCGCCCGCCTCGACGCCGGGTTCCAGCGTGTCACCCAATTCACCGCCGACGCCTCTCACGAGCTCCGTACTCCCGTCTCGGTCATGCGCACTGCAGCCGAGTTGGCCCTTCGCAAGCCGCGCTCGGAATCCGAGTACCGTGAAACCCTTGCGCAAATTCAGCGCGAAACAGAAACGGTGTCGCGGCTGATCGATCAGCTTCTTTTGCTCGCCCGCGCCGACTCTGGTGCATCCACTCTGCCAATGTCGCGCACCAACCTCAGTCAAGTCCTGGAAAAATCCTGGCAACAGGCTGCCGTTCTCGCCGAAGCAAGACATTTGAACTCCACTTATGAGCTACCGTCCGCCCCTCTATGGGTCCGCGGTGATCCCGCTTCACTTGAGCGCCTCTTCCTCATCCTTCTGGACAACGCCGTCAAATACACTCCCGAGGATGGCCATATTGAGCTCCGCGTCACAACCGACAATGGAGCCGCCATCGCCGAAGTCCGCGACACGGGCATTGGCATCGCACAAGAAGACATCCCCCATGTCTTCGAGCGCTTCTATCGTGCCGATCGCGCGCGCTCGCGCGATACCGGCGGCGCCGGCCTCGGCCTGGCTATTGGTCGCTGGATTGCCCAGGCCCATGGCGCCGAAATTCACGTGTCAAGTGAACCGGCTAAAGGCTCAACCTTCGCCGTTCGCCTCCCTCTTTCAAATGACTAAACATGCGGCCAATGAAGGGCGCTTGTTGCGAGAGAAAGTTGTTCTCTCTCGAAAATTTTCATTTGATTTTCAGCTTGGTCTCCTACGCTTCTAATTCCGCCCCAAGGAGGAAAGCAACGTGAACCGGCGGCTCGCCACCTTCATCATTTTCGCCGCTCTCGCAGGCCCGCACTCGGCGCGCGCGCAGCAGCCGCAGCCTCTCACTCTCGCCCAGGCACTCGACCGCGCCGAAAAACAGAATCTCGACCTCCAGGCCGCCCGCGCTCAACGAGCCGTCGCCGCCGCGGGCATCCGCGTCGCCGGCCAGCATCCCAACCCCACCGCTTTTGTCAGCGTCCTTCGTGACACGCCGCACGAGAGCCTCTTCTTCGACCAGCCTCTCGAAGTCGGCGGCCGTCGTGGCAAGCGCATCGAGCTCGCCAAAGAGGAAGCTGCGCTCACCGAAGCGGACATTACTTCCGCCGCGCGCCAGCTTCGCCGCTCGGTTCGCGCCGCCTACTTCAATCTCGCATTTGCACGGCGTGTCACCGCCGAGAAATCCGGCAGCGCCAAGCTGGCTTCCCGCCTCCGCGATATCGCCCAGGCGCGTTTCGACTCCGGCGACATTCCCCAACTCGAAGTCACACAGGCCGAGCTTGAACTCGCGCGCGCCAATGCTGACTCGCAAGTCGCCCGCCGCCAGGAGGACATCGCCCAAAGCCAGTTGAATGTCTTGCTCAACGCTCCTCCGGCCACGGCTTGGGAGCTCCTCACAGGCCTCGACGCCGTTCCCCAGCAGCTCAGCCTCGAGCAGTTGGCCGAAGAAGCGGCCAGGTCAAATTCTGAAATCGCGCGCCTGCTCGAGGAACAAAAAGTGGAAATGAGCCGCACCGGTCTCTTCAAAGCCGAACGCATCCCGAATCTCGGGTTGGAGTTCGGCGCGGACTTCAACTCCCCCGGCCCAGGTGGATTCAAGGCTGGCGGCCGCGGACAGCTCTCCGTCGAGCTACCTCTTTGGAACAGAAATCAGGGAGAGATTGCGCAATCTACCGCCACTCTTCGGGCGCTTGAGCAGGAAACGCAAGCCAAACGCCGCGCTATCGCCGGGCAGATTGAAAGCGCCTATTACGAGCTCAACGCCCGCCAGGCCGAAGTCGCTCTCTACAGCCAGACCCTCGTGCCCTCCACGCGCCAGCTTGAGTCTCTGGCGGAGGAAAGTTACAAATCCGGAAAAGCCAACATCCTGACGGTGCTGGGCGTCCAGCGCGATGTCACCCTAGTCGAATCCGAATACCTCAATAGCCTGCTCGCCATGCAGACTTCGCTGGCCGAGCTGGAAGAAATCGTGGGGGCGCCGCTGGATTGACCGGCTACCGAGACTATGAACAGGAAACTCGCTCTACTCGCGAATGCGCTGGCACTGGCTGCCGTTCTCGCCGGCTGCTCGCACCAATCTGGATCGGATGAGGGCGAAAGTGGGACAACCGCGGCAAACGCAGAAGTCACTCTCACCAAAGTCACACGCGCCGACATTCGTGAAACCGTCGCCATTAGCGGCATCGTGGCCGCGCCCCCGAACCAGGATGTCCGCGTCGGCGCTCTTGTCTCCGGGCGCATCGCCGAAATGAAAGTCGCCGAAGGCGACGCCGTTCAAACCGGCCAGCTCATCGCCCGCCTCGACTCGCACCCCTATCACGACCAGCTTCTCCAGGCCGAAGCGGCCCGGCAACAAGCCAAAGCTACGCTGGAAAACGCGCAACTGGCCCGCAAACGCAATGAAGATCTCTTTCTGCGCGGCATCGCCGCTCGCAAGGATTTCGAAGACGCCCGCACCCAGGAAAGTGTCGCCGCCGCCACGCTTGGCCAGGCCGAAGCCGCAGTCCAGGTCGCTCATCTTCAGCTCGCCAGAACGGAAATACATTCCCCGCTGACCGGTCGTGTCGCCAAACGCTTCGTGAGCGTTGGCGAACAGGTGGACGGCAACGCTGCGCAGCCCATCACCGAAGTCGCAAATCTCTCCGAGGCCGAATTGCTCGGCAATCTGCCGGCCGCCTACCTCTCGAAATTGCACGTGGGAGAAACGCTCGAGATCGCGAGCGACGCTCTGCCGGAAAAATCACTTAGCGGCAAAATAGTCGCCATCTCCCCGGCCGTCGATCCCGCCACCAATCTCGGCCTGGTCCGCATCCGCATCGCAAATTCAGCCGGCGCTTTGCGCCTGGGCATGTACCTCACCGCGCAGATCGCCGTCGCCGATCACAAAAACGCGCTGACGACTCCGCCGGAGGCCATCTACCGCGATGAAAAAGGCCAGGCCCACGTATATCGCGTGGAAAAAGACAAAGCCACTGCCACTGACGTCACCCTCGGGATCCAGAACAAGGACCGCGTGGAGATTCTGTCCGGCGTGGCTGAAAGCGACACCATCATTCTTGCCGGCGGTTACGGCCTGCCGGACACGGCGAAGGTTCACATCCAAAAATGAACATCGTCGCCTTCTGCCGCCGCAATAGCTACGCGCTCTATCTCCTCACCGCGTTTCTCACCGTCGCCGGTTTGGTCGCCGTCTTCACGCTTCCCAGTAACATTTATCCCGAGCTGAATTTTCCGCGCATCGTCGTCCTCGCTCATTCGGGCGAGCTCGCTCCGGAGGCTATGCTCCTTACCGTTACGCGCCCGCTCGAGGAATCCGCCAGCACCGTTCAGGGGTTCCGCCGCGTCCGCTCGAAAACCATTCGCGGCAACTCTGAAATTTCCGTCCTCTTCACACCCGATATGGATATGCAGTACGCGCTGCAGCTGGTTCAGGCGCGTGTCAACGAAGCGCGCGGCTCGCTCCCGCCCGATACGGAAACACAAGTCGAGCGAATCTCCCCCGCCGTCTTTCCGGTTTTGAGCCTGATCCTCAACGGCAATGTCCCGGATGCCGATCTCCGCGACGACGCCTTCTATATTCTTCGTCCGCTCTTCAGCCGGGTCCCCGGCGTCGGCCTCATTCAGGTCCAGGCCACTGATACGCGCGAAGTGTCCGTCATCGTGGACCCGCAAAAAATGCTCGCCCACCGCCTATCTCTTGTAGATATTTCGGTGGAGCTTAAGGCCACCAATCAGGTCAATTCCGTCGGCCGCCTCTCGAAGGATTACTCACAATATCTGGTCCTCACCACCAGCCAGTTCCTGACGCTCGACGATGTCCGCAACGCCGTTGTTGCCGTCGAAGGCGGCACGCCGATTCGCGTCCGCGATCTCGCGGAGGTGCGCGACGGAGTCGAGGACCGCCGCACCCTCATCACCGGAAACGGCCGCCCCGCCGCGCTCATCAACATCTCCCGCCAGATTGGAGGCAACATCCTCCAGCTCGGCGCCGATATCAAATCTCAAATGCGTGATCTCGGCTCTGCCATTCCCAAGACACTGCGCATTTCCGTGGTGTACGACCTGGCCGAATTTGTGAGCGAATCCATTGGCAGCGTTCGCGATGCTATTCTCATCGGCGCCATTCTCGCTGTACTCATTCTTTTCGCATTCCTTCGCGACGTGCCCACAACGCTCGTCGCCGCTGTTTCTCTGCCTCTCTCCATAATCGGTACATTCTTTTTTGTCAGAATTTTCGGCGGCACACTCAATCTGATGTCCCTCGGCGGCCTGGCCATCGCCGTTGGTCTCATCATTGACGACGCCGTTGTGATCATCGAAAACATCTACCGCCACCTCGGCCTTGGCGAGCCACCTCAACAAGCCGCTGATGCCGGCACGCGGGAATTGCTCGGCGCCGTGGTTGGCTCTACGGCCACCACCCTCGTTGTGTTTCTCCCGCTCAGCCTGCTGAAAGGCTTCGTCGGCGACTTCTTCACCGCCCTCTGCCAGACACTCAGCATCTCCATCCTTCTTTCCCTCATTTACGCCATCACCATCATTCCGCTGCTGTCTCAGCGGTTTCTCTCTTCCGGCACTCACCGTGCGGAATCTGCCCACTTCATCGAGCCGGTCAACCGCGTCTATGAAAAGGCTGTGCGCTGGGCTCTCCGTCACCGCGGCATTGTCGCCACCGCCACCGTCGCTTCGCTGGCGTTCGCTGTCTTTTTCTTCGCCATGCTCGGCACCAACTTTCTTCCGGAAATGGACGAGGGAGGATTCGTGCTGGATTACCGCACTCCTCCCGGCACCTCGCTCGATGAAACCGATCGCATCCTCGCCGGCGTCGAGAAGCGCATCGCCGCCTTTCCTGAAACCGCTTCCTTCTCCCGCCGCACCGGTGCGGAAATGGGCCTATTCGCCACAGAGCAGAACCGTGGCGACTTCCTTGTGAAGATGAAGCCCATGTGCCGTTGGCCGCGCACCTGGATTGGCTGCCCCGCCTCCGAGCGACGCCGCGCGACCGACGTGGTCATCGACGATCTTCGCGCCCAGATCAAGGAAAACGTCCCGGCGCTCGACGTTGAGTTCGTGCAGATACTTCAGGACATGCTGGGCGATCTGCAGGGCTCGCCCCAACCGGTTGAAATCAAGATTTTTGGCAACAACATGACGGTTCTTGGGCAGCTTGCCGGCGATATTCAGCCGCGCCTCGAGAAAATCAAAGGCCTTGTAGATTTTGTGGGAATCTCAAAGGGCAACCCTGAAATCGTTTTTCACGTCAACCCCGCGCTCGCTGGTCGCGCCGGTCTCACTGTCGACCAGGTCACACAGCAGGTCAGCGCCGGCTTGCTTGGCATTTCTGAAACGCAACTCCGCCAGGCCGACCGCACCATCGGCATCCGCCTGCGCTTTCCCGATTCCTTCCGTGGAAATTTTGCGTCCGTCCAGCAATTCCCCGTGCTCACCCCGGCCAAGCAGATCGTGCCGCTCTCCGCCATCGCGCAGGTGGAAGGAGTCCAGGGCGAAAATCAGCTGCAGCGCGAAAATCAGCGCCTCATGGTCACTCTCACCGCCCGGCTCCAGGGACTCGATCTCGGGGGCGCCATTCGGCAGGTCCGTCAGGTCATCCGCCAAACAAAATTCCCGCTCAACACTTCCTATGAAATCGGAGGCCAGTACGAAAGTGAGCAGGCTTTTTTTCGGAACCTCATTTCTGTTCTGGCTCTCGCTCTCGCGGCCGTCTTCGTCGTCCTTGTTGTCCAGTTCCGCTCCTTCGGCCCGGCGCTCATCATTCTCTCCGCCGCGCCGCTCTCCATGCTCGGAGTCTTCGGCATGCTTCTCGCCACCGGAACATCGCTCAACGCCTCGTCCGGCATGGGCATCATCCTCATGATTGGCCTGGTGGTGAAAAACGGAATCATTCTCTTCGAATACGTTCAGAAATTGTGGGAGGACGATAAGCTTCCCCTCGATGAAGCTCTCATCGCCGCCGGCAAAATCCGCATTCGTCCCATCCTGATGACCACGCTGGCCACGCTCTTCGGCCTTCTCCCTCTTGCGCTCGGCCTTGGCGCCGGCGCGGAGCTGCAAAAGCCGCTGGCTCTCGCCGTCATCGGCGGCCTGCTCCTCTCCACTTTCATTACCCTCCTGGTGATGCCGGTCCTCTATTCCCTGCTTTCCCGCAACGCCGCCACTGTGGACGTTGAATGAGGGATCAAGGCCTGCTCGCCGGCGGCACTACTCCATTCATCCGCAAATATTCCACCATCTGCCCGTAGTGATCGTAAGCATGCAACAAGGACTCGACCACCAGCCCCAACCGCGTTGCCGTCCCATGTTGCAGGGGTGAAATCGGATCCGACGGCACCACTTCGTTTTGACCGTCTATCGCCTGCATTGCTTTCCGCAAATAGGCGAACGAGCCCTTCGCGTACTCCAGGATCTCCGGCTTCGTTCGCACATTCTCCGGACCCATCTCGTCCCCCGCATCGGCTGGCGGCTTTTCTCCCAACGCCGCCGCGCCCAGGATGTAATTCGTTGCCGCCAGGTGTTTTAACTGCTGTGCAAACGTACGCACGCCCTTGAATTCACCGTCCACCGGAGCAAACTGGTACTTCACCGCCGGCATAGCCTCGCCCGTCGTAACAATGTGCTTCTCCACAATGTTAAACAGAATTTCCAGTGCCTGCACCGGCGTGCGATGCTCCGCTGGTTTCGGCGTCTGCCCCCACGTAGCGCTCCCACACATGGTCAGAACGGCTACTCCAATAGCCCATCTCAAAATCTTCATCCTTCTTCTCCTTTTATCCAGATCTTTCGTTTTGCCATGTGCACGCGCTACTGAATATGAAGCTCATGGCGCATGAAATCCTTCACTCCTTCTGCTCCCCGCAATTTCAACCACAGCGGCCCGCCTTCCCGCCCCAGCGAAATCTCGAAGTCGAAAAATGGGCAGCACTTTCTTTCCGCCGCCACCCACTCCGCCAGATTCGTTATGCTCACTTTTTCCGACTGCAACCGGAATGCATAGCCGTCCGTCAGTTCCTTTGTCTCCAGCTTCGAGCCGGCAATCGCTTGTGCCAGTTCGTGCTGCCTGACCCTCTCCTCCGGAGTCAAAGACTTCAAATTGCAGTAGAAGCCCGATGGTTGCTGTGTCACCTGATTTCCCGCCACCACTCTCGGTGCCTGACCTTCTTGCCGCGGCTTCATAGCCGCCACGTTCAATAACCCAATCAGCATCATTCCTGCCAAAAGCATCGGGCCCGTCGTCCGTGCAAAATGCGCCGCCAGTACATTCATCGACTTTCTCCTTTTTTCACTTGGTTCAACCACGCAAAAATGCTACAAGTTGAAGTTAACTTTAAGTCAAGGACTATTTGGAGGGATTATGACCATCGGGGAATTGGCCGGCCGCGCCTCCCTGGCGCCTTCGGCTGTTCGTTTCTATGAGAAGGCCGGGGTGCTGAAAGCGCCTCCGCGCCTGAATGGCCGCCGAAGCTACGACGAAAGCGCCGCACACCAGCTCACCATCATCTGTTTCGCCAAGGCCACGGGCTTCTCCCTGCCGGAAATCCGTGTGCTCCTCCACGGTTTCCCGCCCAAGACCACCGCCTCCGCCCGCTGGAAGAAAATGGCGCGCACGAAAATCGCGGAATTGGACGTCACGCTCGCCCGCGCTCAAGCTATGAAATCGATTCTCGAATCCATGACCTCCTGCCGTTGCCGCACCCTCGAGCAGTGCGCCTCGGGCCTGGCCCGCTCGCAGAGAAACTGGCGCTCGAACACGTCTATTTGACACCGCCAGGATTCGCCCATAAGGTTGCTGCGATTTTTTGCCATCAACCCGATTGTGAGGCGCGGACACCGTGAAACAGGCTTCGCTCATTTCCCTGGCGCTCCTTGTTCTGGGCGGAGCTATCGGCGCCTGCATGTTCTGGTCCAACCGTTAAGTAGAATCCTGGGAATCCTCGATTCGTAGGTTCGAGGAAAGCGATCGCATCCATCCGCCGGATTCTGGGGCCATCGTCTTTACCGGCAGCTCCAGCATCGCGCTGTGGAGTTCTCTCACCAACGACTTGAAGCCCCTCGTAGTCCTCAATCGCGGCTTTGGCGGCGCTCAAATCTCTGACGTGAATCGATACGCCAGGAGAATTGTAATTCCCTACCGCCCACGCGCCGTGGTCCTGTATGCAGGTGACAATGATCATGCGCCGCCCGGATTCAAATCCCCTGAAACCGTCGCGGAGGATTTCCGCAGGTTTGTCACGCTCATTCACTCTCAGATTCCCGACACGTGGATCTACTTCATTTCCATCAAGCCTTCTCCCTCGCGCTGGACCATTTCGCCATCCATACAGCGGGCCAATGAACTGATCGCCGCCTATGCGCGCACACAAGAGCGCGTCGAGTTCATTGATGTGAGCGCCGCAATGCTCACCGAACACGGCAGCCTCCGCCGCGAGTTATTTCTGCCGGATGACTTGCACCTCAACGCGGAGGGCTACGCACTGTGGACTTCGATCATCCGCCCAATTCTCCTCAAGAGGTTCGGTTAGCTAATAGCGAGCCGTCGTGGCGCTCAAAAAAATAAAAAAACGGCCGGCAGTGCGAGTGCCGGCCGTTCGACGTGCCACAGCTGGAGGGGAATCTTACCTGTGTCCACCGTGGAAGCCGTTGCCGCGCGACTCGCCTCCACCATGGAAATTGTTTCCGCTGCGGGATCCGCGTCCGTCATGGAAGTCGCGCCCGCCGCGAAAATCACGGCCGCCGCGGAAATCGCGGTCGCCACGGAAGCCGCGGTTGTCGCGGAAATCGCGCCGGCCGTGGAAATCATCCCAATCGCGGAAGCCGTGTCCGACAAACACCGGCCCGCCGCGGTAGCCATGGAACCACGGACCCGCGCCAATAAAAGCTCCGTTCAGAAAATACGCGGGACCATAGTAGCCATACGGCGCGCACGCATACGGCTCATATGGATAATATCCATACGCGCAGGCAGGCGGCCCGAATCCGACTCCGATTCCCACTCTCACCTGCGCATTTGCGGTTCCGGCCGTCGCTGCGGCCATCGCAACCAGAACACCTAATAGAGCGGCGTACTTTAGATATCGCATCTTGGACCTCCCTGCCGGCCTCGCGCTTCCAATCCACCACCGCGCTTCCGGCATCGCCCTGGATATTGCAATGGTCCTGCCAAACGCCGCGTTCCAAGCCATCCACATAAGCCATTTACAATCATGGGCTTATGAGGCGGTCTTACGGCGCGGTGAATTCGAACCCCGCGAATTCTGGCCGCAGTCCACCACCACTGCTGCTTTTCAACCACCCGCCCCGCCGGCCACATTCCAGTAGCGACACCTCACGCGCAACCAACCCGTGTGCTGCGGATTTCGCCATCCAAGCGCCCTATTTGTGGTGATGGTTCGCGTATTCCGCCGCCGACTTCAATTCCCTGCTGGCCAGGCTGAGAAACTCCTTGGCTTTTGTCGCATGGCCGCCCAACTCGTCTCCGTTGGCGCGCTGCGCTTCCTCGATATGCTCGTGGGCGCGGACCATCTCGTGCTGGGACTTGGCCAGCTCGGGATGCCGATCGGGATCGATGTCCGCATCTGGCCGCTGCGCAAATGTGACTCCCATCAACACCAGAGAAATCGCCACCACTCCGGCGACATAGGCAAGCCTCTGTTTCATGAGGACTCTCCTCAGTGGTTTGAGAAAAACTCCAGCCGTCATACAATTCCCGCCTTAGCAAAATCCAATCACTGCACTGTTGTCAAATAAATTCCTCGCGCTTCCGTCCGGCATCCTCACACATTGTCGCATCGCTCCGTGCGAGTGATACCATCGGCTCGTCTCACCCACGAAAGGAGCCTTCCCATGATTCCCGTCTCGTCCCCCGCGGCGACGGCCGCATTGGCCACCATCCTTGCGGCCACGATCTTCACGCCCGCGCGTCCCGCGGCATCCAGTCCGAGAAATTCTGCCGGCGCCACGGCAAAACCACTGCTGCTCGAAAAGGATGAAGGCGAGCGGCGCATCGTGCGCCCGTATCCGGGATACCCGGATGCGAAAGAAACTTTCATTCTGAAGATCGACCCGAAAAATGGCGGCTCTTCGCACCTGGTTTTCTTCACCGCCAGCATTGCCGCGGGAGGAGAAATTGAAGCTCACCGCCATCCAGCGGCCGACGAAATCCTCTACATGCAGAGCGGAACGGCGCGGGTGCACTTGGGAGAGGCCGTGAAAGATATGCACTCCGGCGCCACCATCTTTATTCCCGCGAACACGTGGATTTCGGTCAACAACATTGGCAGCGATGCCGTCAATCTTGCGTGCATTTTCTCGGCGCCGGGGTTCGAAGACCTGATGCGCGCGGTGAGCGTTCGGGAAGGAGAGAAGAACGTGCCGATGAGCGAGGCCGAGAATGCCGACGTCCTTAAAAAAAACACACGCGCGGTGATCTACAAAACGCCGTGATCCGAAATGGCTAAGGGAAGTGGCGCGCCCGAAGGGACTTGAACCCCTGACCTTGTGCTCCGGAGGCACACGCTCTAATCCAACTGAGCTACGGGCGCGTAGACTAAGTCCCGCACTTGGTCGCGGGGCTTTTTTTCTTGCGCAAACCAATCTTACCTTGCTTCCCCGCGGCTGCAAAATCATTCCCTGCGCCCTGCGGTTCCGCCCGCTTCCCTCCCCGCGCGAATGGTATAATCCCGCGCCATTTACTCCATGAATGAAATCATCGCACGATGGGGAAAGATTGCTGCCGCGCCCGGCTTGCGCGTGGTGGCCATCCTTATCCTCGCATTCATTCTTGCCCGCATCCTTAAATCGCTCACCAACAAACTGATCGCGCTGGCCAAGTCGCCGTCGCGCTCCGCGCAGATCCGCGAGCAACAGACGCGCACCATGGCCGGCCTGGTTTACAGCACCGGCATTTTCCTCATCATCGTCGTGGCCTTGCTCATGGTCATGCGCGAATTTGGCTTCGACATATCTCCCGTCGCGGCCGCCGCGGCCGTTGGCAGCGTGGCCCTGGGATTCGGGGCGCAAAGCCTGATCAAGGATCTAATCAACGGTTTCTTCATCGTCTTCGAAGATCAGTACGTCGTCGGTGACCTGATTCAAGTGAATAGTGAACTCGGCCGCGTCGAATACCTCACATTGCGGCGCACCGTGCTGCGCAACACTGCCGGGGCCATGGTGACCATTCCCAATAGCCTGGTCGGCCAAGTCGCCAATCTGAGCCGCGATTGGTCCCAGGTTTTCGTGGACGTTACCGTGCCGGCGGACGAGTTGGTTGGCCGAGCGCTGGCTACGCTTGAAAAACTGTGCGGCGATTTTCGCAACGATCCCGACTGGTCTCCGGCGCTCGTGGACGGCCCGCGCGTGCTGGGTGTAGAATCGCTTTCGCTCGATGGCACGGTCCTGCGCCTGCAAGTCCGCACCGTCCTCAATCGCAAGGATGACGTGGCCCGCGAACTCCGTCGGAGGATCAAGCTGAGCTTCGAGCAGTCGCGCATCCCCCTCAGCCATACTCACAAAGTGCAGCTGCACGGCGAATTGCCGCCACAGAACCAGTAAATTCGGAATTTTCAACCGGAGGAATCCATGGGACAGGTAACACACGAACAGGTGAATTTGATGCTGCGTTTGTACGACATTCGCCGCGAGCCGCGATTGCGGGAAGCGCGCGAATGGTTTCTGAGTCACTTCAACGCCACCAACGCCGAGGAAATGATGAAGCTGGTTCCCCCGGGGAGCCAGGAAAACGCGTTCATGCGCATGGTCATCAGCTACTGGGAAATGGTGGCCAGCATCGTGAACCGCGGCTTGATTGACGAAGAACTGTTCTTCGAAAGCACCGGCGAGCAGTGGGCGGTGTGGGAACGCATGAAGCCGATTATGCCGGCATGGCGCCAGATGTTCAAAAACCCGCTTGTCTTCGCGCAGTTGGAGGAACACATTAAGCGTCTGGAAGCCTGGCGCGAACGCAGGGCCCCAGGATCGACCGAAGCCATGCGCCAGTTGATGGCGCAAATGGCTCAGGCCACCAAGTCGCGGACGGCCACCAACTAACGACGATTCTTGAGGTCCGCCCGAGTGTGCTTTGCGCGTCACACCCGGGCGTTTTCTTTCATTTTTGCTAGGCGCTTCGCCTTCCTTTATGGTAGTTTTTCGCGAGTCCCCCAATCTGATTTTCCCGATGGATTTCCTGGCGCTCGGGATTCTCCGCAACGCGCTCAAGAGAACCGGCCAGCGCCTCCGGGGAGGAACGAAGCCATGACCGTCCGCCGTCCCGTTATTCTGGCAATCGCAATCATTCTATGCGTCCTTGTGGCCATGCCTGCCGCCGTGCCAGCCCAGACCTCCGAGCCGGCCGGAAAAATCACTCTGGTGCAGCCCATCGTCAACGTCATCCACGGCCCGCAGACAGTTCCTGCCAATTCCAGCCAGCAGGTATTCTGGGGCGACGTGGTCAATACCGGCCACCTGGCTCGCGCCCGTATCGCGCTGACCGACGGCTCGATTCTCAACGTTGGTTCCGACACAAACATGACTGTCGCCAAGCACGACCCCGCCTCGCAGCAAACCGATCTGGATCTGAACTACGGTGCTGTGCGCGCCCGCGCGGTCAAGCTGGTGAAGCCCGACGCGCACTTCCGCGTTCGCACTCCCGTGGGCGTTGCCGGTGTTGTTGGCACGGAAATGATTGTGCTGTTCGAAATCGGCGGCCAGATGCATGTGTTCTGCCTGGAGGGTGCCTGCCAGGTCTGCGACGCGCTGCTGAATTGCGTGATTCTGAAAGGCGGCGAGGTCAGCACGATGCGGAGCAATCAGCCGCCCAGCCAGCCTTCTCCGCCCACGCCCGCGAATTTGACTACGGCCGTGAACGCGGCTGGTGGCGGCACGGGTGCCGCCGGTGGTGCGGCGGGTGGTGCGGCCGGCGGAGCGGCCAGCGGAGGTGCGGCCGGCGCGGGCGCTGGAATTGGCGTAGGAGTGGGCGCCGCCGTAGCCGCCACGGTGGCCACGGTGGTCGTGCGCAGCGTGGCCAAAACCAAGACTTGCCCCACGCCCCCGCCGACGGGTGGCGTAGCGCCTCGTGCCGCCTGCGCCAGCAAGGCCGGCGCCCCGCGGCTCCCGGGGCAAAAACCCTAAGAGAATTCGAAATTTGCAGCAGCCACGCCGAAGAAGCACGTAGGAAGCTGTTCGTCCTGCGCCGCGTTTTCTGACACCGCGCGATTGTGACAATCCTGAAACTGTCACAACCTCGCGGCTTCTCCTTTCTCGCATCCCTTAATCTCCCGTTCCACACCCAAGGAGGTGCGCCATGAAACGATTCACCTCACTTTGTCTGCTCCTCGTCCTTGCATTGCCCGCAGTAGCCGTCGAAAACGAAGAAGTCATGTACGTCGGCGGCACCGTTGCCGCCGTCAAGGAAGGCGCTATCGGGCGCCTCGACACTACCTCTCCCACCGCGCTGAAGTTCTATTCTCCCGGTGGCTCGTTCGAGATTCCCTTCGCGCGATTCGATTCCTACACCTACTCGGAAGAAACCGCCCGTCACCTGGGAGTCCTTCCCGCTGTCGGCGTTGCCATCCTTCGTAAGCGCCAGCACCGCCATTTCTTTCGCATCTCGTTTCACGATGAAAACAGCACGCCCCAGGTTGCGGTATTTGAAGTCTCCAAGCACATGCCGAAAACCGTGATGGCCATTCTTCAGACGCGTGCTCCGAATGCGTGCCGCTCGTCCGTTTACAATGGCTGTGGCCAGCAATGGGCGCTGCGCTAGCGACAGCGCCGGATTGCACAGGAACGTTCGGCTCATGGCGCCGCCTTCGGCCACGGCGGCTGAACGAGCGCCGGAATCGCCGCGAGCGCTTTTGCATCTGGTGGCGTAAACGAGAGTTGCTGCGCCAGAAACGCGATACGTTCGCGCGTGGCCTCGGCATTCAGTGCGTGCGGCGCTTCATAAATCTTCAGCTTCTTTGGCTCGCTCACCAGCGCCAAATACCCCTTGACGATCTTCCCGCTGATAAACGGCTCATCCGTGGCGTATTGCAAGAACATGGCCGCCGGAGCGGCGTGCGGCACATACTTCCCGGGGTCCAGCCAGGAATATTTCGCCTGGAACGCGTCAAATTTTTCCGCCCCCACCTTCTGCCGGTACTCCTGAAACATTTTCGATTTCATGTTCACTTCGTCTGAGAGATTTCCGGCCATGACCACGAAGGCCTTGAAGCGCTTGTCGATTCCGCTGAGGAATGCTCCCGCGTTCGCACCGCAACTGTGGCCCACGTAGGCCACGCGTTTGGGGTCCACGTACTTGCTGGCCAGCAACCAATCCATGCCGCGACGCAGGTTGATATCCTGTTGGACTTCCACGGCCACCTGCTGCTCGTTCATCGGCGAGTGGTCGGCCACAAATCCCGGATGCACGCTCACGTGATCCGGCAGCAGGGATATGACTCCGGACTGCGCCAGCACGATGGCCTCCTCGAGGAACGCCTTGCGGTTCATCATCTCCGAGCCGGGCATGCACCAGTGCCCGTAAATCACCGCGGGAAACGGGCCTATGCCATTGGGCATCACCGCGTAGGCGGTCACTTCCCCGCCGTTCGGCCCCACGAACATGGCGCGGTCGCCGACCGGACTGGAGTACACCATTTCGTTGATATGGATTCCCCCCTCCCGCACTTGCAGGCGGTCCAGGCGGACGTTTAACGGCGTGCTCGGGTCATACGTCCAGTGGCTGAGGAGTTGGTCGTAGGAGTCTTGGGCAAATGCAGGAGCGGCCAGGAGCAGGACGAGCATTGCGATTCGTTTCATCGGTTTGCCTCGAAAGGTGCGTGGAGAATCCTTCGTCGAGGGGGCCATTTTACACGCGCGGCCCAAATCGGGAATGGTGGGGGGAATTGGCGTCGGTATTCTCCTGAGTTTCGCCTGGGTAACTGGAATGCCATGCCCCGGGGGGTGTCTTTTTGTTGCGATTAGAAAGTACCGCCGTCGTTTGTTTTCTATGGATTAGGGGGAATCCGGTTTCCGCTCCGTTGCGATTAGAAATGCGGAGCGTCGGGGGATGGAACCAGAACGCCACTCCCCCGGGGGGGTAGCTTTTTGTATCGATTAGAAAGTACCACCGTCGTTTGTTTTGAGTGGGTTACGGGTAGTTCTATTCGCGGGGTGTGTCGATTAGAAATGACCGGGGCGACGCGCGAGGGACGCGGGGTGCGGGTGACAGAGCGAATGAGAATTTCGGCGGGGAGCGGGGTAGAAGGCGGGTTGGGACGATCTTTCATGGGTTATATTAGCATAGTAGTTATAATATGTCAACGGTAAAAGCGGTGGGTGGGGCGAATTTCAACTGGGGAACGGGGCGTGGCGGTGCCGGTGAGCGCCGAAGTTAGAACGCGTAAGGTCGTGCAAGTCCGTACGGAGCGAAAAAGTACTACGTAGTAGCCGCGGGGACGGGAGCGAGAGAAGGATTGCACGTGGCGGAGCGCAGAGTACGGAGGCAGCGGTAGTGAGAATCGAAGTACGCGAGCGGAAGATGGGCTTCAGGGGCTAAAGCCCTTGTTCGTCAGGCCGTTTACGGCGGGGCTGAAGCCCCGCCCTTCCGTACCTCGAGAGCAGCCGAGGGAAGCGCGCGACGGCCCAAATAACTTCGGGGCTGAATTTGGAGGCGCGGGTGGGAATCGAACCCACGTATAAAGGTTTTGCAGACCTCTCCCTTACCACTTGGGTACCGCGCCCCGAAACCACAGTATAGCGAAAGTTTGCCGCGAGGTTCTGCGGTTTTTTGCTTCCCGATGACATTTACCGGGAAGCCCGGAGGACAAGTGCTTCCTAGCGGATGCGCAACTCGAACGGCATGCGGGCCTCCAGTTGGTCCACCGCATCGGTGAACTTCTGCATCATGCGCTCGAGGGTGCGCACGCTGGCCGTATGATTCACTGACGGAGCGACCTCCGCCACGCGGCCCTCGGTCACTTGATCCTTTTCGCGTTCGAACAATATCTGGAAGAAATTTTTCTCCTCGGGAAATCGCACGATGTGGACCTCCGCGCTGGGCGATATGTGCGCCAGCTCTTTGGCCACGCTCACGGCGCGGTCGATGCCCCCCAGTTCGTCCACCAGGCCGATGGCCTTGGCCTGCGTTCCGGTCCAGACGCGCCCCTTGCCGATTTTATCCACCGCTTCCGCGGGCATTTTTCTTCCCGCGGCCACGCCTTCGATGAACTCCTTGTACGTTCTCTGGATCGACTTCTCGATGTAGACGCGCTGGGCCGGCGTGAAATTCTGCTGCGGCCAGAACAGCGTGGCGTTTTCTCCCGTCGCGGCGTAATCCGTGCTCAGGCCCAGCAGCCCGAACAGCCCGGACACGTTCATTTTGCCGATTAGCACTCCGATGGAACCGGTGATGGTGTTGGGGTCGGCGACAATTTTGTTGGCGTTCACGGAAATCCAGTAGCCGCCTGAGGCGGCCACGTCGGACATGGACACCACCACGGGTTTTGCCTGGCGGGCCAGTTCCACTTCCCGGCGAATCACTTCGCTGGCCACCACCGAGCCGCCGCCAGAATCCACGCGCAGAACGATGGCCTTGATGCTGCCGTCCTTTCGCGCGCGGCGGATATCCGCGGAGACGGAATCGCCGCCCATGGTGTTGTCGCCTCCCGGCGAATTTTCCGAACCGCCTGAAACGATCATTCCGGTGGCCTGCACTACGGCAATGCGTTCGCCGGTCAATCCCAGCGTCTTCAGATAAGTGCGGTAGCGGTTCAGCGAAACCGGGTTCCAGGCTCCGCTGCGCTTTTCGAAATAACCCTGGATCTGGTCCCAGTATCCCAGTTGATCCACAACTTTGCTTTCGAGCGCATCATTGCCATCCAGGGGGCCGCGCTTCACCAGGGTTTCAAATTTCGCGCGGTCCAATTCGCGCGCCTTGGACGTCTCGGTCAGATATTGTTCGTAAATGCCCTTCAACAGGTTTTCCACCTCTTTGCGGTGGGCGGGAGTGAATTTCTTCTCCGTGAACATGTTTCCGGCGGTCTTGTATTCGGCGATGTGGTAGTACTCCGGGACGATTTTCAATTTGTCGAGCGTGCCGCGGACAAACAGGGCCTCAGCCATCATGCCGCGAATATTGAGCGGGGCGCTGGGCACCAGCCAGATTTGCTGGCAGGCGCTGGCCAAGTAATATTCGGGATTTCCGTTGCCGTCGTAACCCAGGTAACAGATGCTGGGCTTGCCGCTCTTCTTGAATTCCAGCAGGCGTGCGCGAATTTCCTCGAGCTTGCCCCAGCCGGTCGCGAGCGGCCCGATTCGCACCACCAGGCCCACGATGCGCCGGTCCGTCCGCGCTGCGTCAATGCCGTCGAGATAGTCGTGCAGCACGGGTACCGAACCGGCAAACGGATTGAAGAGATCCGGGGCACGCTGCTCGGCAATCGCACCCTCGGCGTCAATGACCAGCACGGAATTGTCCGGCAGCCGCAGTTTTCCCGGCCGTAAGGCCATCCAGATGATCATCACGAAAAATAAAACCACCAGCCCGATGATGATTGCTCGCCGCTTTGCCCAGGTCATTGCCGTTCTCCTCGTCGTGGTATTCCGCTGAAAGATTGCGTCCGAACATCCCACCTGTTGATGCGAATTTCGTGCAGAAGTGACATCGAGGTCATTCTCAATCGCCCGCGGTTCGAATCCGCCGGCGCGCAATCACGCTAACACAATTCCCGCGCGTTTGTCCGGCCGGCTCGCCGCACAGCCTTTCCTCCGCCTGCTTTCATTCCTTTGCCCCCGCTGGCTGCGCAGTTCCCCTATTTCCATTCTTCCCCCTTGCCGCCAGCCAGTGGATTAGAAGACAATGTGGCGCTTTCGAATTCTCTCAGGGGGGATCATTTATGGCAGAGAATCCTTCACAGGACCAGAAAAGCGTTCTGGTAATTCGCGCGCCGCTGTCCGAAGACGGCTACGCCTCCATTTATTTTTGGAGCAACGACGGCCGGCTGATGACCGAGCGCGAATGGTGGAACCTGAAACAGCTGGTGGAGATGGCCAGCAAGGCTTGCGCCAAGACCGAAGTCAAGGCCCAGGCCGCCGGCGCCGGCGGTTAGCCGCACCGTATTCCGGTTCGCACTTGAGAGGCCGCCCAGCCCCTCCTCAATAAACACGCCTGTCCGCCTCGGCCCAATCCGACTCGCGCCCAATTTCACGTTTCCGCCTGCCGCACCCGCGCAACTTATGTTCTGCCTGTGGGTTTCATCTTGATTCGCTCCGCAGGGCGGTACCCAGGCGAACGTCCATACACTTCCCCTCGATTTTGCTGCAACCAAGGGCTTGCGCCGCGAATCATAAGGAGTAATATGATGGCAGTTGTCAACGAACCCTCGAGGATGCCTTCCCGGCTCCCCGTCTTCGTTGGATGGAGGGTTAATATGAAAATTCCTGCCTTATTGAAAGTCTTGCTTTCATTTTTTGCAATCCTAGCTGTGGCAAGCACACCCAAAGCTGCCTTCGGTCAGCGCGGGGGAGGAGGCGGTGGCGGCTCTCACGGTGGTGGAGGTGGAGGTGGCTTTCACGGTGGTGGAGGTGGAGGTGGCTTTCACGGCGGTGGAGGTGGAGGCGGTGGTCATTACAGTGGGCCAAGTGGCGGACACTACAGCGCCCCCGGCGGTGGCCATTACAGCGCACCGAACGCTGGGCGCTACGGCGGCAGCTCCGTCTATCGCGGCGGCGCTCCGTCTTCTCGCATGGGCTCGCCCACTGCGCGCGGCTACAACTCCGGCTCAGCTGGCGCACGCACGGGCCGCGCTCCCGGGATGCCTGCCTTCAACAGCCGGGGATTTGCGGGGAATTCCGGCGCCAACCGCGGTGCCGTGAATCGCAGCCCCAACAACAATTCCGCAGCTAACCGCGCCGGTTCTAATTCGGCCGCGCGCGCCGGTTCCACGGCTCGAAATTCCGGACCCGCTGCCCGAGCCGACGGCCAGTGGCACTCCTTCGCCGGCGCTTCTGGCGCGCACGGCGGCGCAAACGCAACGCATAATTCCGGAGCCACGAACTTCGCGTGGGCGCACGGCGGCCCGGCGGGGGCCGGCATGGGTAACGCTCATACGCCAAGCCTGACCGCCGGAGCAAACCGCAATTCGTCAGCGGGAAGCGCTGGTGCGTCTCAGGCGCATAGCTGGTCCGGGCAAGGCCACGAAGTATGGGCCAACGGTGGCCATTCGAGCGGCGCGGCGATGTCCTCGAATCGCGCATCCTCAAACATCGCGCATCACAGCTTCGCTTCCAACACTCTCGGCGCACACGCGGCGCCGGGCGCTCATTCTGCTCTCGGCACCCATTCCTCGATGAGCTTCAGCAACACGGCTACGTCGCGGACGAATTTCAACCACACCACCTTTGGCGGCTCGGGATTCTCCCATACGGGAATCCGCAATTCGGCGTTTACCGGATCCACGTTCGGCCATTCGTTCAACCGTGGCTTCGACCGCGGGTTTGATCGCGGGTTCCACCGTGGTTTCGGTCGCGACTTCGACCGCGGCTTTGGCTGCTGCGGCTTCGGCTTTGGATTCGGCTTCTGGGATCCTTGGTTCTGGGGCCCCAGTTTCTGGTGGGGTCCTGGCTGGGGATGGGGCTTCGGTCTGGGATGGGGAGGTTGGTGGGGACCGCCGGCCTATTATTATCCGCCTCCAGTTTACGACTATCCGCCTCCGCCGGTCTTTCAGCCGCCGCTTGATTTCCCTGGGCCCGGCAACGACGTGAATTACAGCGCGCCGGATCCGTACACCGGCCAGCTGGATACGTCAGGGTCGCTCTATCCGGACATGACAACACCCTACGGCGCTTCGTCTGCTCCGCAGTCGATCGCACCGGACAGCAACGCCGTTCCGGCAGCTTCACCTGCTCCGGCTCCGGCGCCAGCTCCGAAACCGGAACTCGAGACGACTTCGGAGTCCGTGTCCACCGACTAACCGCAATCTGAAAGCGTGATGTGATCATTCGCGGCGGGGTGAAAGCCCCGCCGCCTTTTTTTTTGGAGAATTAACGGTGCGTTCACGAATAAGGTTGGACTCAGGGCATCTGTGTGGGAGCTGCAAAAAGAGGAACTTCAGCGGCTGAAGCCGGGTCTATTTCGCTGCCTTTATGTCGCGGTTGAAACCGCGACCTACAAAGATTTTCGAGACATCACGCGGACCCTTTAGTCCTGGAAGTTTTTCGCAACCGGTTCTGGCGCGCGTTCGTCAGACACGCCAGTCAGGAATGGGCGACTCGATGTCGCCAATAATCTTAGCCTTTCCCTTTAGGCAGCCGAGCAGGTTTCCGTTCGACACTTGCATCGGCTCTATCCTCACGAGGGGCTTTCCGCGTCTCGTGATGAGTACGGGCTCACCACTCTGATGAACCCTCTCAATGATCTCCAGGCAATGTGATTTGAAGGCTTGAGCGGACATTTTCTTCATAGGTGTCACCTGATTAAAGATTCACTCAAAAAGTAGTTGCCCCTTCACCGGGGGACAGACCTGAGGGCTTTAGGAATTGGCAGCTCTCAAATTTTTACTTCGCGGATGAACCTGGCTGCTTCTTCTGGCGGCGTTGGATTGATGTAAAATCCCGTGCCCCACTCGAATCCCGCGACCTTCGTGAGCTTGGGCATCATCTCGATGTGCCAGTGGTAATGATCGTTGATCTCTTCGCCGATCGGCGAGGTGTGAATGACGTAGTTGTACGAGGGGCACGACAGCACCGCGTCCAGCCGCCCGAGAAATTCGCGCAGGACGCGAGCCAGATTGCCGTAATACGGCGTGGGCATGTTTTCGAACGCGGAGCTGTGCTGCTTCGGCAAGATCCACGTCTCAAAGGGGAATCGCGGGGCGTACGGAGCCAGAGCGATGAAATAGTCGTTCTCCAGGATCATGCGCGTTTCCGTCTCGCGCTCCTGACGGATCATGTCGCAGAAAATACAGCGCTCCTTCTCGTCGTAATAGCGCTTGGAGCTGTCCACTTCCTCGCGCACGCGCTTGGGAACGATGGGTAGGGCAATCAATTGTGAATGGGTGTGCTCCAGCGACGCGCCCGCCGGCTCCCCATGATTTTTGAAAAGAAGAATGTAGCGGAAGCGGCGGTCGTTCTTCAGGTCCAGCATGCGGTCGCGATAGGCCCACAGCACTTCCTCGACGGCCTTCTCTTGCAGGCTGGCCATGGTCAGGTTGTGGTCCGGCGTCTCTATAATCACTTCATGCGCGCCCACGCCGTTCATGCGGTCAAACAAGCCCTCGCCCTCGCGGTCGAGGCCCCCTTCAATCCCCAGCGCGGGAAACTTGTTGGGGACCACGCGCAACGACCAACCCTGGGTGTCTCTGCCGCTGCCGTTGCGGCCATAGGCCAGAATTTCGGGCGGGGTCTTCCCTTCGTTTCCGGGACAGAACGGGCAATTCGCGCTGCCCTTGATGGTTACGCTCTCGCGCACGAAATCCACCGGCCGCTTTCCGCGTTCCGTGGAAATAATCACCCAACGTCCGGTGATGGGATCCTTACGAAGTTCCGGCAATCAATCCTCCTCGGCCCCGGATCAATCCGCGCGGGCCGGCCCCCTATTTCAATCCTGTTATTGTACTACGCGGAGCAGTTGCAGGCAGGCCTTCGATTGTCGCGGTGTCCCCTGCTCAATCCCGTGCTGTTGTCTCAGGTCTTCTCTGAGTTCTCTGCGTCTCTGCGGTGAATGCTTCGACTTTCTCCGCCCCTCATTCCGATCCCATTCCAAAAGCGTTTTTGTGCAATCGCACTACCGGCTTCTGCCCCGGCCGGGCCTCGATGGCCACCATATCGAATCGACAGACGGCCTGCTCAATCCTGCGCGCGCGCAAAAATTGCCGCGCCATCCGGGAAAGATTTCGCCGCTTTTCGTGGTTCACCGCGTCTTCAGGTCTCGAGGGAACCGGTCCCGCTTCCGACCGGGTCTTCACTTCCACAAACGCCAGCACCGGCCCGTCGTAGGCGATGATGTCAATCTCGCCCTTGATTCCCGACACAGTGTAGTTCCGCGCGATGGGCGTGTACCCATTTCGCCGCAAATACCAGTAGGCGTACGTCTCGCCCTTCACGCCGGTCTGCCGCGCGGCCTGCTTTGACGCGGATCCGAGGCGCGCCGGCCGCAGGCCCTTCTTTGCGGCGTAATTCAAAAACGAAAGCATCAGGCTCGCCAGCATCTTGTCTCTTCGCAAATTAAAAAGGGCAGGGCCGCTGCTCTGGCCCTGCCCAAATGCAATTACATCGTCTGCTCTACCTCACCGATAATTTCATCGAGCGTGCGCACCGCAAATTCCGCCTGCTCCTCATCAATCATCAGCGGCGGACACAGCCGGATGGTGGTGTCTCCCGACCCGAGAATCAGAAGGCCCTTGTGGAAGGCCATCTCGACGATGCGGTTGCGCAGGTCCGGCGCTTTTTCCTTGGTCTTCTGGTCGCGCACGAACTCGATACCAATCATCAGGCCCTTTCCGCGCACTTCCCCGACAATCTTATGCCGCTCGGTCCAATCTGCTGTCCGCCGCATGATCCATTCGCCCATGCTGGCGGCATTGGCCATGTAGCTGCGTTCCAGCAGATCCAGGGTCGCTAGCGACGCGGCGATGCAAACGGGGTTTCCGCCGAACGTGGAAGCGTGCGCCCCCGGGGTCCAGTCCATGACGCTGGCCCGCGCAATCATGGCGCTGAGCGGCATGCCCGAGGCGATTCCCTTCGCGGTGCAAATGATGTCCGGCTCCACACCGGCATGGTCCACCGCCCACCACTTTCCGGTGCGGCCCATTCCGGATTGCACTTCGTCCGCCACCAGCAGGATTCCGTGCTTGCGGCAGATTTTCTCGAGTCCCTGCAAGAATTCCGCCGGCGCCGGCAGGTACCCGCCTTCGCCCTGGATCGGCTCGATGAATATTCCGGCCACTTCATCAGGGTCTACGCGGCGGCGGAAAAGTTCATTCTGCAAATAGCTCAAACAATCGGCCGACGCGCTTTCCGGCCGCACTCCGTACGTGCCGCGATAGGTATCCGGATACGGCATGTGAAACACGCCGGAAAGCAAGGTCCCGAATCCCTTGCGCTGCACGGAGCGGCTTGCCGTGAGTGAAAGCGACCCCATGGTGCGGCCGTGGAAGGCACCGTGGAAGGCGATCAGTTTGTCGCGCTTGGTGTAATACTTGGCCAGCTTGATGGCCGCTTCCACCGCTTCCGTTCCAGAGTTTCCGAAATAAACGCGTTTCGCTTCCTGTCCCGGGGTGATCGAGGCTAACTTTTCCGCCAACTCGACCATGTTGGGATAATAAAAATCCGTCCCGGACATGTGAATCAGTTCCGCCGCTTGTTTCTGAATCGCCGCCACCACTTCGGGATGGCAATGCCCCGTGGCCACCACGGCGATCCCCGCCGCGAAATCGAGAAACCTGTTTCCATCCACGTCCTCCACCGTGGCGCCATGGCCCTTCTTGGCCACCAGCGGATAGCTACGGGTATAGGAGGGCGAGAGAATCTCGCGATCCAGCTCCACCACTCTCTTGGCCTTTGGCCCGGGGAGCGCAGTCACCAGATGCGGGAGCTTCGCGCTGGTCTTCTTGCTGCTTTTCGTGTCGATCGCTTGCATGTCTTCCTCCGAATTCGAATTTTATGAAATCTTTATGTCCGCGTGCGCGCACCGGTTTCCGCCGGACTGAGCCGGGAACAGCTTTTGGAGGAAGCGCTACTTAGTCAACACCGAAGAGATTCGGCCGTTCTTGCGAGGGCTGATGATGCAGCAGGATCGAATTCGATTTCATGAAGCTCATTTCCGTTTCCACCGCACGGATCCGTCTTTTGTGTCTTCAACTATGATACCAGACTCCGCCAGTTGCTGGCGAATGGCATCGGCGCGCTTGAAGTCGCGCCGCTTCTTGGCCGCGTTTCGCTCTTCCACCAGCGTCTCGATTTCCTGGTCGGTGATCCCCGCTTGCGCCGCGCCCATTCCCAATTCGCGGAGCTGCTCGGCGTCGTCGTCTACCAACACTGCCAGCACGGCATCGAATTTTTCCATCGCCGCGACCATGCGCGGCGCGTCCTGCTGGCGGAACTCCCCGCGGTCCATCGCCGTGTTGGCCTCGCGCACCATGTCAAACACCGCCGCCAGCGCCACCGCCGTATTCAAATCGTCCGCCAGTCCGGCATCGAATTCCTTCTCCGCCTTTTCCGCGCGCTTGGCCATGCCTGGGTTTGCACCCGCCGGAAATTTTTCGCTCCTCAGGCGCGCCAGAAAATTCCGCAGCCGCTCGACCGAGCTTTCCGCCTGCTTCAGGCTGTCCCCGGTAAAATTCAGTTGCCGCCGGTACGGCACGGACATCAGCAGAAACCGGATCGAAGAAGGCTTGGTGCCCTTGGCGAACAAATCGCGGAGGGTGAAAAAATTGCCCAGCGACTTCGACATCTTCTCGCCGTCAATAATCAAGTGCTCGGCGTGCAGCCACATCTTCACAAACGTGTGCCCGGTTGCTCCTTCGCTCTGGGCGATCTCGTTTTCGTGGTGGGGAAAGGCCAGATCCACTCCGCCGGTGTGAATATCAATTGTCTCGCCCAGATATTTCATGGCCATGGCCGAACACTCGATGTGCCATCCCGGGCGGCCCGGCCCGATTTCCGTCTGCCAGAAATGCTCGCCCGGCTTGGGGGCCTTCCACAGGGCAAAATCGCGCACGTCGTCTTTCTCGTAGCGGTCGGTGTCCACGCGCGCGCCGGATTTCATCCCGCTAACGTCGATCTTTGACAGCTTCCCGTACTGCGAAAACATTGCGATGCGGTAATACACGGACCCGTCACTTTTGTAGGTGAAGCCCTTTTTCTCCAACCGCTCGATCAGTTGCACCATGTCATCCACGTGATCGGTGGCGCGGACCACCTCTTCCGGAGTTTCCAGGTGCAGCGCCTTCATGTCCGCCAAAAACGCAGCCACGTATTTTTCGGTGTATTCGCGGATGGTCATTCCGGCTGCCGCGGCGTTGGCGATGATGCGGTCGTCCACGTCGGTCAGGTTCATCACCTGCAGGACGCGATACTCGCGCATGCGCAGAAACCGTCGCAGCACGTCCTGAAATACGAAGGTGCGGAAATTGCCGATGTGCGCGAAGTCGTAGACCGTGGGCCCGCAGGTGTAGATTCGCACTTCGCCCGGATGCAACGGCTGGAGCGGCTCGAGCCGGTTGGTCAGCGTGTTGTGGAGCTGTATCTCGTTCGTGTCCGCGGGCGTCGTCGGCACTCGTTCAATCCAGTCGCGCTGGCAAGCTGGTCATTCTATCCGACGCTCCCCACCCCCGCAAATTTACTCCGTCCGCATGTGATGAGACCTCTTGTAGAATTCCGGGCATGAAGAAAGCAAAGTCTGCTCGGCCGCGAGCCGCTGTCAAGCGTGCCGGAGCTCCGAATAATATTGACGAATACCTCGCCGGCGTGTCCGAACCGGCGCGCAGCACGCTAAAAAGGGTGCGCGCCGCAATCCGCGCCGCGGCTCCGCGCGAGGCGACGGAGACCATCAGCTACGGGATGCCCGCGTTTAAATATAAGGGCGTGCTCCTGTGGTTCGCGACGTTTGCGGATCATTGCAGCCTGTTCCCCACCGCCGCGATTATTGCTGCATTCAAACACGAGCTGAAGCGCTACTCCACCACCAAGGGCACCATTCATTTCCCCACCGACAAGCCCCTCCCCGCCGCACTCGTCAAGAAACTCGTCAAGGCCCGCGTCGCTCAGCTCGATTCCAAATATCGCCGCTAGCTGCCTTCCCCCGTTTCCATTTTCTATTTTCCGCTCCTCCGTGTTCCTGTCCGCCTCCGAAAGGAGCGCCGATGACTCCCTTCGTCTCGATTCTGACGCCCGTGCACGTGGCCATCAGCCTCGTTGGCATTCTCACCGGCTTTGTCGTTGTCTTCGACATGCTCAGTTCCAGCTCCCTCGACGGCTGGACCAAAATTTTTCTTCACTCGACCCTGCTCACCAGCCTCACCGGATTCCTCTACCCCATTCATGGCATCACGCTGGGAATAATCCTCGGCATCCTCTCGCTGATCGTGCTGGCTATCGCATATCCCGCGCGCTACAAATTCGCCATGGCCGGACACTGGCGCGCCACCTATGTCATCACCGCCATCATCGCCCTGTATTTCAACTGCTTCGTCCTGGTCGCCCAGCTGTACGAGAAAGTTCCCGCTCTCCATGCCCTTGCGCCCATGAATTCCGAGCCGCCATTCAAATTCACCCAGCTAGCCGTCCTGCTACTGTTCTTCATTCTGGGGATCCTGAGCTCCATCAAATTCCACCCCGCCAAGTCCTAGTGGCGCAATTGCCCAAGGCCCGCCTTCAGGCGGGCCTCCACGGCGAATCACAGAATTTGTCATTAATTGCGCATTTTTTGCCAAAAAGTGCTGTGAAAAGCGGGCCATTGGATAAACAAATATGATCCCGCGGTAACAAAAACCACACTCGGTTTTCCCCGCTTCGCCCTCGAAAATCATTCGCTCACAGGCATGAAATTCGGTCGCACCCAGTTCTAGTCCTCGTTTAGTAGTACCAATAGCGCGCCTGTACCATTTTCAATTTTCTGTGCTGAGTTAGTCTACAGCCAGTTTTGCAGCGCATTTTCACCGCGCGCATCTGGCGCGGTGAGCGCGGAAGGAATCACATGAAGAAATTTCTGTTTCTCGCAGCTGCTTTGCTTGTGGCCGGCACGGCTCACGCGCAAGCGAGCGTCGGCCTGGGCGGTGGCATGTCCGGAGTTTCTTTCCCTACGGTCTCACACATCGGCTCGATCCTCACCCTCGGCACGGGCGTGGATCAGCGCGCCAGTTGCGTGACCAGCGCGAAGAACGACGGCCCATTCATGCCCAGCTCGTTTCAGTCTTACGACGAAGCCATCGCAGCCGGGCAAAAACTGGTCAACGCCAAACCCGCAAGCCTTGGCGAGATCGCCCGCCAGGCGCGCGAGGAGAAGAAAGCAGCGCCGCAGGTGGCCGTCCTGGTCATCTCCCAGGATGACCGTGGCAGGATGATCGCGTCCGCCCGGCTGCCCTAGAGGCTATTGAAGCGCCAGGATTTGCGCGCGCTGCCACGCCGCCAGCGAGCCGCAGGTTTGGGCCTTACCTTGCGCCTACGCATCCTCGGCGCCGCCACTCCAAGCATCCGCGGGCATGCCAAGACCCTGAAATTCTTCTGCTAGCCAGTCCCTACCTCGCTGCGTCTATCACACTGAATTTCAAGGAGTAAACCACCATGAAAACTCTTGCTGTCGTGCTCGGGCTGTGCCTGGCGGCTTCCGCACAGGCGCAAACAGAAAAGAAACCGGCCACCCTCCGCAGCGTTCTGTTGGATCAGCTTCACAGCACGCACGATAAGAAAAACTGGTTTGTGGATGCCGACGCCGCCGTTGCCGATCTAACCGCCGACCAAGCCGACTGGACCGACGGCAAAGGAAACCACTCTGTCGGCCAGCTTGTTAACCATCTTGTTTTCTGGAATCGCCAGTCGCTCGCGAATTTCAAGGGCGAGACTCCGGAAAGATTTGGCGGCAACAACGATGAGACTTTCACCAAATTCGACAGCAAGCAGTGGAATGCGACGGTCCAGGCGCTTGACGAAGTTTTGACTCAATTGGAAAAGCTCGTGGAATTAGCGGACGACAAGTCACTCGAAAAATGGGCTCCCACCCTGGCAAATATCGGTGCCCACAACGCCTATCACATTTGTCAGATCGTTTTCGTCCGCAGGGAGCAGGGCTCCTGGGACGCGGAGAAGGGAGTCAAATAAAAAGTGTGGGGTCTGAAAGTCTAGGGTAGGAGCTTCACTCGACGGCTGACCATGGTGATATCGCCGTCCTGGAATTGCGTGGTCGTCAGTGGCCGCGCCTTCTTCAGAAACATGCCGTCGAGCGGTAATCCATACGTCTGATCGACCGTGTAGACTTCGACGGTTTTGCCGGCGGGCAGCGTGAAGCTCAGCTCCACACCTTTCGCCGGCATCGTAGGGCAATCATAGTAGGCCCACTTTCTCTCGCGCTCACCTTGCGGCTGGAGCGGCTCTCCCTCCATTCGCACCGACTCTACTCCCGAACCCGGCGGAAAAAATACGGCAACATCTGGGGCGCCGCGCTCGGATCGCATCAGTGCCCGGTAGGACCGTTTTTCTCCGGTCAGCGTAGCTTCGAGCACCGTGAACGTAGGCGCCGCCAGATCCGGCAGGCTGGGCGCATCGGCGATAAATACAACCCGCCTGCTCCATGGGAATGGTCCTTTATCCACGCGATGGAAGTTGGTGGCCACGCGGATCGGTTCCTGCAATCGCCCCGAGCCTGGTTGCACAACCCATTCCGATTTTCCGGAATCTCCGTCTTGCCAATAATGGATATTGACCTGCTCGGGCGCTTTTGACGAGTACGCGGGAACCAGGATGGCGACGATAGCAGCAAGGATTGCTGTTGCCGCCGCCACGCTGGGCAGTCCGATCAATGTAAATCCCCGGACCTTTTGTAGTTCTCCGCAGAGAGGCGCCAGCGGCGTGAAAAACAGCGCGGCGAACAAGGCGATAGCGGCGAGGATCGGCGCGCCCAATCCCGAATAAAGCATCAGCAGCGGCTCGAAGCCGACGATCCCCGCAGCCGCAAGCGGCAGGACAACGGCAACGAGTGGAAGCTTATCCATCTCGCCGCGATGCGTTGCGATTGCGATCCCCGCCAGGGCCGCAACACATGTCGGAACCAACATGATATAAACCATTCCAGGCGTTTGGGAGGCAATGGCTAAGGAGAAGAGCCCCCACCACGTCCAAACGCCTGCCCACATTCCCGATGCGCCCGCTTGCTTTCCGAAGACGAGTCCGAGAGATGAAACCGTGGCCAGTCCGAGCGCCCAAAAGGTCGCCTGGAGCGGAATCGGATACGCCACCCAGTCGACTGGCGTGGCACCGGCTTTGTGAACGATCATCTGCAGCGCAAATCCAACTGCCGCGGCCGCGGCGATCATCACCGGCCAGGCAAGCAACCCCCAAAGATATTCACGCAGCACCAGCCCGCGCTTCATGAACAGCCAGACGATTTCCCCCAGCAACATCAGGGCTGCGGCGATGGCTATCTGCAACGTCCAGGAAATGGGCCACCACAAAGTCCAAAGGCCCAAAACGTCAAAGAAGGACGACTCGCGTTGCGGAGGGTTGGTCAGGTCTGTGTTCGCCAGTGCCAAGGCCATGGCAAGCGCATTGTCTCCGCAGTGCTGGATACTGGCGGGACTGGCGTTGGCAAGATTGTCGAGAGGGGTGTGGTAGTGAGCTGCGTCGCCGACGAACCCGAAATTCGCACCTTGTGCCCCCGCGGCTTTGAAAATAGTGAAATCGGTGTCGTTCGGGAGCATCTTGTAAACGGTATAGAAAACGGAGCTGGTTGCCGGGCGTCGGACAGATTTTGCAAACAGGCGGATCACCCATTCATTGGCGCTTCCGGTTTCAAACATCAGGCTTGGGCCGGCGGTTCCGCGCGAATCCACGTTAACGGCAGCGCGAACTTCTTTGGCCCAGGGGTGCCGATCCATGAATACTCGTGCGCCCAGCAGGCCGGCCTCTTCGCCTTCGTCGATCAGGAAAATGATGGAGTGGCGGGGCTTAGGAAGGGACTTCAATGCGCGAGCTGTTTCGAGAACGGTGGCGGTGCCGACTCCGTCATCGGACGCTCCCGGCCCCGCTGGGACAGAATCATAGTGCGCGGCGAGCAGCACGGCCTGCCCCGGCTCCGCGCCTTCGAGGCGGGCCACGACGTTCTTGACTGCGCCGCAAGTTCCGTACTCATCACACGCGAATCCGGGCTGAACCTCAGGCTGATAGCCCGATTGACGCAACAACTGGAGAATTTTCGCTCGAACGGCTTCGTTGGCTGCACTGCCGACAGGATGAGGAACGCCATCGCCGACGAGAGCAGCGAGAAGAGCCCGCGCACGTGCACCGGAAAACTCGCTGGCGGAGAGACTTGCAGGCTTCGGCGCGGGAGGACGAATTCCCCAAAGCGAAAGCAGGAAGACCGCGGCGAGAACGGCCACGGCAAGCACAATTCGAGGTAATGTCCGCACCCAACCCCCTGCCAAGTACCCCTCCAGTGCGCGCCATGCTAGGTTGTGCCTTCTCGTAAGTCAATCAGCATTGATACTTTGCGCTCCGGGAATGTCCTTGCGTCCAGCGGCGCGCTCGCGTCATCCCATGGCGCAGGTGGGGTGGCATGGAGGACGTCTTGCTGAAGCGCTTCGAGAGGTCTGATGAAGTTCGCATGTTCGAGAAAGGCAAATACGAGGTTGTGACCCTCGGAGGAATGACTGTCGGACGGGCGACTTACGAGCCGGGGTGGAAATGGTCCGTCCACGTCGGTCCTCTCTCGCGGGCTGCGCTGTGCGAAGTCGAGCATGTTGGGCTGGTCGTATCCGGGCACGCAAAAGTCTCGATGCGCGATGGGCGCGAGTTCGATATTCGCGCCGGTGATTTTTTCTGTGTGGCCCCGGGGCATGACAGTTGGGTGGTGGGAGATGAGCCGTACACGTCGCTGCATTTTCACGGCGTGGAGCAATATGCGCAAAAACGGAAGGAATAATTTGTCGGACAAATCGTCCGCTAGATTCGGATAGTCAACAGCCGTCTTGTGCATTAAGTTCCACGATGCCGCTTAACGACTCCCCCGCGCGATCGGGAAGGAGAAAACCCAAGAGCGTCAATTTGGCGCTATTGGGAAGTTGGCATTGTGTTGCAAATAAATTCCAAAGCGGCGCTGAAGGCATCTGAAAATTATGCATCCACTCGATAATCCCATCTGGCAGGCACTCACCACGTCTCAGGCGCACCTTGCAAAAATAGGAACCTCGGCTCGCCGGTTCCCGAATGACATTACCTCGCTCGGAGCGTTCCCCGAACCCTCTGAGGAATGCTACCGGTCGCTCGCTTCCATTTTGGAGGATGACAAAGCTACAGGAGTCCTTTTCGATTATCCCGCGGAGCCGCCAAGCGGCTGGACGGTGCTGGGCGGTGCGCCTTTGCTTGAGATGGTTCACAAAAATGGTGGCCCCGGCTTGCCGTCGAATTCTCGTGTTCCCGAACCCGAAATCCGCGAGTTGACTGTCGCGGACGCACCCGAAATGGTGGCGCTGGCGCAGCTTACGAAACCGGGGCCGTTCGGGCTTCGCACGCGGGAACTCGGCGGGTATACCGGCATTCATCAGAATGGACGGCTTGCAGCCATGGCAGGGGAGAGGCTTCATGTGCCGGGCTTCACGGAGATCAGCGCGGTTTGCACGCACCCGGATTTTCTGGGACGTGGATACGCCGCTGCGTTGATGACGGCGCTGATGAAAAATATCTACGGGCGCGGCGAAGTCCCATTTCTGCACGTCCGGGAAGACAATCTTCGCGCCATTGCTCTCTACGAACGGCTGGGGTTCACTAAGCGCGTGCTGCTGCAATATCGTGTGCTCAGGAGACCTGGGGCTTAGCCTCCTTCGCCGCCTTCTTGAATGGTCACAAACTTTGCATATTGTTCGATTCTTCCTTTACAGGCTTCGTCCAGCGTGTTAACTTTTCTTCCCGTAACCGCCGATCCGATAGCGCCAGGCGGCAGGGCCAGAGACCATCGACCCTCCACACGTTTTTGTCTCGAAAAACCTCCTTCGAACGATTAAATTGAAGCTTCTGCTGTGCATCCGGCGGCGGAGCGAATTCTGCGAGGATCTGGGTGCTCAAACTGTGTAAGGTCGAATTGCTGGGGTTTAAGTCCTTTTGCGAGAAGACGCCGATCACCTTCAGCGGCAGCGGAATCACGTGCATTGTCGGCCCCAACGGGTGCGGTAAATCGAACGTCGTGGACGCCGTCACGTGGGTTCTGGGCGAGCAGAGCCACAAGATGCTGCGCGCAGAACGCATGTCCGACTGCATTTTCAATGGCACCGCGAAGCGCCCCCCGATGGGCCTGGCGGAAGTGACCCTCACCCTGATTGACCCGGAATTGAAAGATGCGGTTGCGAAGGTCCTGAACGCCCCTGAGGAGGCGCCCACTGCCCCTATCCTGGTGACTGGAAATGAGACCTCGCCTGCTGATGGGACCCCCGATACCACCGTAGAAGTCATTGCAGAAGAAAGAGTTACGGACGAACTTGGTGTGGGCAAGAAGCCCTGGCGCAAAAAGGGTGCCGAAAAGCCAGCAGTGGTCCTGAAGCCGGGCGAGGTTGTCGTCGGCCGCCGCCTGTACCGCTCCGGGCAGTGCGAGTACTTGATCAACGGCCGAGTGGCGCGGTTGCGCGACGTCCAGGAAATTTTTATGGGCATGGGTCTCGGCCCGGATAGTTACGCCATCATCGAGCAGGGCCGCATTGGACAGATCCTCAATTCCAAACCCATGGATCGGCGCGCCATCATCGAGGAGGCCGCCGGCATCACCATGTACAAGACCAAGCGGCGCCTGGCGGAGGCAAAGCTTGAGGCCTCCAGACTTAACCTCTCGCGCGTCAACGATATACTGGTGGAAGTCGAGAAACAGTTGGCCTCCTTGAAGCGTCAGGCCTCCAAGGCCCGCCGCTATGCCGAATTGCGCGAACAGATGCGCGGATTGCTGCGAATCGTCCTGGCCAGCAAGGCACAACACCTGGATAGCGAGGCCGCCCGCCTGGAGAAACTGCTCCACGAGATGGGTTCGGCCGAAGAGCGAGAGGCCCGCTCGGTTCAGGATCTGGAAGCCGAGCAGGAGCGCCTGAGCGCCCGTACATACGAGCTGGACGCCGACCTGCGGCGCATTCAGAACTTGCTCGGGCAGGCGGCCATAGATGTTGATCGCGCCGAAAACCGCATCATCTTCAATCGCGAGCAGGCAGCTCAGCTCGAATCACGAGCTATCCGCGTGGCTGTGGAAATCGAGCAAGCCGAACGCACCGCGGAGGATCTGACTGCTCGCATAACAGCACAGCGCGAAGCGGTGATTGCCCTGCGTGAACAGACCGCTGAGCTCGAAGCAATACTGCGTGAAAATGCCGAGCGTACCTCCGGCAGCACTGCTGAGCAGCAAGCGCTTGAAGCGCGCATTGAGGAATTGCGCGTGCTGGCGAGCCGCTCGGTAGAGGATTCCGCGCGCGAACAGGGGGAAGTGGCTCAAGCAATGGAGGCGGCAGCACGCCATTCCGCTGCGGAAGAACAACGCGCGTTAGCAATGCAGGCGATTGAAGTGGAGAGGACTGCGGTGGCGGCCCGGGTGGATGGCGCGGAGAATTCTTTCGCGGCGAATTCCCTGCGTGCTCAGGAGCTGGGGACCAACGTGCGCGACGCGCAATCGCTGCTCGCGCAACTTCGCCGCAACCAGCAGGAGACGAGCGAGCAAATTAAATTCACCAGGGAAGCGCTTTCGGCAGAGCGGGCGCGCCATGCATCCATCGAACAAGTTCTCAACGATCGCGCTTATACCGCCGACGCGGTGCAAAAACTCTTCAATGCCAATGGTGAAGCTGCGTCGAAGGGTTTCCGTGCGGTGGGCCTGCTGGCTGACTACGCCGAGGTGCAAGAGCAATACGAAGGCGCGGTGGAGCAATTCCTGCGGGAAGAGCTGGAGTATGTCGTTGTTGAATCCTTCGACCATGCGCGCGCCGGAATTACGCTGTTGCGGGACGAGATGGGCGGACGAGCCACATTTTTTGTCGATTCGCTTCGCAACCTGAGCTTCCAGCCGACCGAGGCGGATGGTTCCCTGCCTCTGCCGCAAGGCGTGCTGGAGCGTTTGGATCGGCTGGTGGAATTCCGCGATCCGCTGGGACCCGCGGCGAAACATTTTCTTACCAAGCTCCGCACGGCTTACTTGGTGGAATCGGCTGTGGTTGCCGAAAGCATGGCGGCTGAGAATCCTCACAGCTACTACCTCACTCCCGAAGGCACCTGCTACCACGGCCGCATGGTCACCGGCGGAAGGCAAGGCGAAGCGGGGCCGCTTGCGCTGAAGCGCGAATTGCGCCACCACGAATTGGAGGCAGGCCGGCTGGAAGTTGTGTCCAAGGGGCAAGGGGAGGCCATCACACGGCTGGAAATGGAAATTGCGGGGGGCGAAGCGGATGTCGCGCTGGCCATTGCCCAGCAGATGGAGGCTGAGAAGCTGCTGGTCGCGTCCACTCACCAGCTCGAACAAGCTCGCACGGAATTGCAGCGCCTTGACAATCAACTCGCGATCGAGCGCGATGAAATTGCGCGGTTGCATGCCGAAGCCGAAAGTGCCCGCCAGCGCGCCGAACTGGCTCAGCAAGCCCATGCCGGAGCAGTCAGCTCGCGAGCCGCAGCCGAATCCGAAGCTGCTGCAGCGACAGAGAGATTGGCAAACCTCCGCCTGGAATTTCAGGCTTTACTGGACCAGGTAGTCGCGCGCCGCGAGGAATCGGCAGCCGTGGCTGAACGGCTGGCAAGTGCCGAAGCATCCGAGCGACGGATTGCGGACGAACTGGTGAAGGCCGAAGCGCGCGTGACATCTCTGCGCGAGCAACGCGCGGCCCTTGTCGCGGAAAAGATGGAGCTGGAATCGTCCTGCGAACAACTGGCACAACAGACGGAAAAGCTTCAGAAGGAAAAAGCTCGCCTGGAAACGGAGAAGGCCGCCCTGGAAATGGAATGGGAGCAAGCGCGCACTCGTGCCGGGCAACTCGATGAAGCGGTTCGTGGAAAGCGCGCCAGCCTCGAGGAGTTGCGCGCTGAGCGCAGCCAGCGGCAAATTGAAAAGGCACGCAATGACGCGGACCGGGATTACCTGCGGCAGACGTGTGTGGGTGAGCTGAATGCCCAGCCCGAGGAATTGATCGCCCAAGCGACGCAACTGATGATGGGCGAGGAGCTCGTCGCCGCGGAAACCAACTTTAGCGAGATGAAGGCGCGTGTGGAAGCGATGGGCCCGGTGAACATGATGGCGCTCGAAGAATTCAAAGAGTGCGAAGAGCGCGACGGGTTCTTGCGCCGGGAACGCGACGACCTGGTGCAATCGATCGAGAACACGCAGCTAACCATCAACGAGCTCGACCAGGTATCACGGCAGAAATTCGAGGAAGCTTTCAACTTCATCAACAAGCATTTTGTGGTGGCCTTCCAATCGCTTTTCGGAGGCGGTCACGGGGAGATGCGGCTCAGCGAGCCAGACAGTTCCGGCGAAGCGGGAATCGATATCGTGGCGCAGCCGCCGGGGAAGAGATTGCAGAATATTCTCCTCTTGTCGGGCGGAGAAAAAGCGCTGACGGCGCTGGCGCTGCTGATCGCCGTGTTCCGCTACCAGCCGAGTCCATTTTGCATTCTGGATGAGGTGGACGCGCCGCTGGATGAGGCCAATGTCGGCCGCTTCAACAAGATGCTGGCGGACATGTGCAGCCAGACGCAATTTATCGTCGTGACGCACAACCGCAAGACCATGGAAATGGGATCGGTACTATACGGCGTCACGATGCAAGAACCCGGCGTCTCGAAACTCGTTTCCGTAAAGTGGGAAGAGGCCGCCGCTGGGGCCGAGTCGAAGGCTGCGAGCAATGCTGCTTAGGAATTCCAAGCCAAATTGAGCCGCGCGGCGAATCCCGGTTGCAATTTCTTACCATTTCTTAGCGATTGACAAAGCAACTCTCTGCGCTAGAATACCCGCCTCTCGTCAAGGAAAGAAATATCCGTGGCCTCTCCAAAAATGAATACTGTAGTCGCGCAAACTGATTTCCCGGGATTGAAACTACGCGGCCGCGGCAAGGTGCGCGACATTTATGAACTTGGCGATCGGCTGCTGATTGTGGCCACCGATCGTTTGTCTGCGTTTGACGTGGTGCTGCCAACGCCCATACCTGACAAAGGCCGCGTGCTGACGCAGCTTTCCGCGTTTTGGTTTGACAAGCTGACGGATGTTGTTCCGAACCACGTCATCTCCATCACGAATTTTTCGGGCGAGCTGTCGCCGTTTGCGACCGCGCTCGACGGGCGGGCCATGCTGGTGCGGCGGACGGAGCCGGTGCCCATTGAGTGTGTGGTGCGCGGATACATTTCCGGGTCGGGCTGGAAGGACTATCAGAAGACAGGGGCGGTCTGCGGCATTGCCTTGCCCGCGGGTCTGCGTGAATCCGAGCACTTGCCAGAGCCAATTTTCACACCTTCGACCAAGGCGACAACAGGTCACGACGAAAATATTTCGTTCGAGCAAACCATCGAGCGCGTCGGACGCCGGCTGGCGGAAAAGCTGCGCGACACGAGCCTCACCATCTATCAGAGCGCAGCAGAATATGCAGCGGCGCGCGGCATCATCATTGCGGACACAAAATTTGAATTTGGGCTGGTCGCCGACCAGATGATCTGGATTGATGAAGCGCTCACGCCGGATTCTTCGCGCTTCTGGCCCGGGAACCAGTATTCGGCGGGAAAAGCACAGCCTTCGTTTGACAAGCAGTACGTTCGCGACTACCTCGAGCGGATTGGATGGAACAAGCAGCCTCCGGCTCCCGCGCTGCCACCCGATGTTGTCGCCAAGACGCGGGAAAAGTACCTCGAAGCCTATCGGGGTATCACCGGCCACGCACTCGACTGAATCCTGGGAAGGGACGGATCCGCAGGACGCTCGCAGGGCAGAACATGGCTATGCGAGTCCACGTTGGCGTTCCGGAGCGTGCTTTTGTGAAAGATCTACTCGAATCGCTGGTGGGAATGATGGTCGAACGCGGCATCCGCCTGGAGGAAGCCGTAAATGAGTTCGAGAAAAAATTTATCAAACGAGTTCTGGAGCAGTTGAACGGGAATCAGTCGCGCGCCGCCCTGGCGCTGGGCATCCACCGAAACACCCTGAGCCGCAAAGTAGACGAATACAAGCTCGATCACTCGAAGCGCCGCTAGCTCGTCGGCAACAGCTGTTCGGTCACCGGCTCCGCATCAGTCGTGGCATCCAAGCCATTCCAGCATGGAATCGCCTGATAGAACAAAAGGCCGGCCCGATGAGAGGCCGGCCACGTACTTTACGGTAGTAAATTCGCGCGCTAGTGGCCCGCGGGTTTTTTCGGCGCCACTTTATGTGGGGTATGTTTTCCCGGAGCGGCCTTGTCGGCAGGAATGTCTTCCGCATTGATCTTGGCCTTGTCCCAGTGAATCATGAAGGCTGGGTCTGGGTCGTAGCTGACCAGCGTGCCGCTGAAGCGAACTCCGTCGCCCTTCTGCAACCGTGACGCCCCGGGCTGACCAACGACCTTTACATCCAGATTTGATGTCGTGGCCGCCTCAATCTCTTCCGGTGTCGCGCCGGTGTAAAGTCGGAGCTCCACGGCATCCGTGGCAGGTTTCACCTCAAGCACTTTCCCCACGACTTCCGGAAACTCGGCGCCGCAAATCGCAAGCCAAGTCATCTTGGCCTTGTCGCCGCCGGCCTTCAAGTCTGTTAATACCGTCAGAATATTGCTGGACTGGCGAATCTTATTCAGATCGTCCGCGCTGGGGATGATGTAAGTGGCGGGGCGATCTTTGGCGCCGGCAGCGAGTTGCAGCAGTTCGTTGAGCTGGGCATCCACCAGGCTATCGCAGCCGGGCTGCTCGTAAGCGAGGATCTGCTTGCGGAGATAGTCTTTAATCTGTGAGTCATTCTGAATTTTGAGAGAGATAGCTTTGGCGAGCGCCCAGAATCCATCGAGCGATTGCGGAGGCTTCATCTCCAAGTAGGAAACGCCGAGACGGTACCATGAAAGCGAATCATCCGCCTTGACAGCCAACGCGGCCTTGTACGCTTCCGCGGCGGGGGCATAGTCCTTCAATTGCTGATCCGCGAAACCGGCAGCGCTTTCGAACAGAGCTATCGCGGGCTTTTTGCCCTCGGCAAATTGCTCATCGGTCTGCGTAGAGTCTTTCGCCTTCTTCAGGTCCTGGAGGATCTTGACGCCCAAGAGTGCGCCGTCGCGTTCCTTCACGAGCTGATCGTGGGCATCCGCCGCCTTGGCGTTATAGACGAAGGGAAACAATTGCACGCGCGCTAAGATGGCCTCGAGGCGCCGCTGCGCTTCGGCCTTGTCCGCAAGTGCGATCAACTTGTCCGCGTAATCCATGGCCTTGGGATAATTCTTCAGTTGGGAATAGGTGGGGTAGTAGAGCCCGTAGACGTACTGCATGAGGCTTGAATTGGGATACTTGGCCACAAAGTCATCGAGGAGCTTGAGTCTGGCGTCCGGCTTGGTCTCGGCATTGGCGGATTGGTAGGCGTTGTATTCCGCCAGGGTGTACGGCAACTTCGCGGAGTCCTGCTGCGGGTCTTGTGCGGCAGCGCGCCCGGCGGTGAGGCCGGAGACAAAAAGAGCAAGGAGCAAAAATCCCTTCAATGTGTAACGCTGTCGCTTCATTTCCGTCCTGCCTCCTGAGCCAGAATTAGTGCGGGCGAGCGGTCAAATATAGGACCACATATAGGACCACAACCCTGCGGACCATCCGAGAACACAAAATCTTCGGGATTATAGGGAATGCGTCGAATAGGCGCAAGGTGTAATCCATTTATGGTCCTAATTTGCGATCGTTATCGCCAGTCCCTTGACGCTGGCGCCTAAATGATAAGATGGTGAATAGAGGTGCGGTGTCGCCTCAAACAATTCACGACATGGATGCAAAACAGCCGCTCAATGGAAAAGTAGCCTTGGTCACCGGCGCGAGCCGAGGGATTGGCTTGGCCATCGCGCAAGGGCTTGGACGGTTGGGCGCCAAAGTCTGCTTGTGCGCCCGGGACGCTGCCAAGCTGGAGCAGGCGCGAAGCGAATTGGCGCGGCAAGGAACGAGCGCGTTTGCTTTGACGGCAAACCTGATGCATGCGAGCGAGATTGCATCGCTCGTCGAGCAGACCGAACGGTCGGCTGGACCCATCGAGATCCTTGTCAACAACGCCGGCACCGCTTACTTTGCGCCCTTCTATCAGGCTGACGAAACCACCTGGGATAAGGCATTGGACACCAATTTGAAGGCGGTGTTTCTGCTCAGCAAGGCTGTGGCGGCGGGAATGATGGCGCGGCGGTCCGGTGACATCATTAACATTGCCTCGCTTGCCGGGAAGAACGCATTTGCGGGGGGCGGCGTTTATTGCGCGTCAAAGTGGGGCTTGCTGGGCCTCACCGGATGCATGGCCGAGGATTTGCGCCCGTTTGGCATTCGCGTAAGCGCCATCTGCCCGGGCACGGTGGAAACGGACTCTTCGCCGCACTCCGGGAAAGATCCTCGCAAGATGCTGCAGCCGGATGATATAGCGCACGTGGTCGAGATGCTGGTCACCCAGGCCCCGCGGAGCTTCGTTAGCGAAGTATTGATTCGCCCCACCCAGAAGCCCTAGATGAGTCCTTACCGGTCAACATCCTCGCAGATGGATCCCCCTCGATGAATCCTTCCACTGGGGAGCGCATCCAATCGTTTAGGTTTGAACGATTGGTCGACTGGCTGGATGTTCGAACTTGAAAGAGAATCGAAAAGCTAAAATGCCGACGCACACGAAAGCTGACGAATCTACAGCCCGCGCCCTGAATGCCTACATCAATCTTGCGCGGGCATCTGATTCGCTGTTTGGGCGCATGAGCGCGCAAATCGAGCAGGAGGGACTCACCTTGGGCCAATTCGGAGTCCTGGAAGCGTTGCTGCATCTCGGGCCGGTGGGCCAGCGCACGCTGGGGCGGAAGCTGCTGCGCAGCGGCGGGAACGTCACGCTGGTAGTGGATAACCTGGAGCGGCACGGGTGGGTGCGGCGGGAACGGGTGGAAGAGGATCATCGCATGGTGAGGGTGCACTTGACGCCTGAAGGCCGGACCCTCATCGAGCGGGTGTTCCCAAAGCATGCGCAGGCAATCCGTGGGGAAATGAATGTCCTGACAGCGGCGGAGCAGGAAGAATTACGCAGACTTTGCAGGAAGCTGGGGAAAGGTATTGAGGAATCTCAGATTGAGCATAAGGAGAAATTAAATGATTCAAATTCGACCAAGCGAAGAGCGCGGGCATGCTGAACACGGGTGGCTCGACAGCCGGTTTACATTTTCGTTCGCCGACTACTTTGATCCCGAGCACGTGCAATTCCGCTCGTTGAGGGTAATCAACGAGGATCACGTTGCTCCGGGCAAAGGGTTCGGCATGCACCCGCACCGCGATATGGAAATTCTGACGTGGATGCTGGACGGGTCGCTGGAACATCGCGACAGCATGGGGAGTGGCGCGGTGATTCGCCCCGGCGAGCTGCAGCATATGTCCGCCGGTACGGGAGTGATACACAGCGAATTCAATCCGTCTGCCACGAAAGAGGCGCACCTGCTGCAAATCTGGATCACGCCGGGGCGCAAGAACCTGAAGCCGGAGTATGAGCAGCTTGCATTTAGTGATGCCGATTTGCGGGGAAAATTTGGATTGGTGGCCGGACCGGATGCTCCGGTGACGATTCACCAGGACGCGAAACTGTACATCGCGCGCCTCGACAAAGGGGCTGAGGCGCACCAGGCTCTCAAGCCGGGCCGTCATGCCTGGGTTCAGGTTGCCCGCGGGTCGGTGGAATTGAATGGGAAGGCTCTTCGACAAGGTGACGGTGCAGCTATCTCGAAGGAACCTGAAGTTCACGTAAAGGCGGCCGATGCTTCGGAGGTGTTACTGTTTGATCTTGCATAGATCGGGGTCGGAGGCCGGAACGAGCTGAATTGTGAAGCGGTGGGAAATTCCGTTCGAATGCCAATGGCATCGAATAATCGGTAAGACTGGACACTCATTTCGAAGGAGCAACGATGACGGGACTACACAAAGCGGCGGAAACAGGGGATCCGATTCATGATTTAATCCGAAATCGCTGGAGTCCGCGGGCGTTTGACGGCCGCCCGGTTGAGCACGAGAAGTTGCGCAGCGTGTTTGAGGCGGCGCGATGGGCGGCGTCTTCTTATAATGCGCAGCCGTGGTTTTTCATCGTAGGAACAAAGGAAGATCCGGGCGGCTACGACAAAGTCCTCGAGTGCTTTGTTGAATTCAATCAAGGTTGGGCGAAGGGCGCTCCTGTATTGGCGCTGAGTGTTGCGCGCATGCAATTCGAACACAACGGCACGCCAAACGCGCACGCGTTCCACGACGTCGGGCAGGCGGCCGCAAATCTTGCATTGCAAGCGACGGCGCTGGGTCTCCAGGTGCACCAGATGGCGGGGATACTTCCGGAGAAGGCCCGGGAATTGTTCGGTATTCCCGAGGGATACCAGGCCGTTGCCGGAATCGCAATTGGATATCCTGGCGACCCGACAAGCCTGCCTGACAAATTGCGCGAACAGGAGCATGCACCTCGCTCCCGCAAGCCGCTTGATTCATTCGTTTTCACCGGAAAATGGGGTCATGTTTCACCTGTGATGCGAAAATAGGCCAGCACCAACGACCTAAGAGGCTCCGGTCAGCGTAGACAGGGGCGGGCTGTGCCGCAGGGTGACATTCCTAACACAATGGCCGGCAGGAGCATTGAGAATCGCGTGTAGAACCGCTAGGGTATTCCTATGGTGGATCCCCTTCCCCCTGACGAGCTGCGACAGGATCACCGCCGGCGGAGCAAAAGAGTCAAGATCCGGATAGCGGTGGTGGTGCGTTCGCAGGAAAAGCGCGTGCAGTCGGAGAAAACGCACACACTACTGGTGAACGCTCATGGTGCACTGCTCCTTTTGAGCATTCCAGTTTCCGTGGATAAATTTGTCGTGCTGGAGAATCCGCATACGGGACAGGAGATCCTCTGCCGCGTGACCCATGTCGGCACACAATTCATGGGGAAGGCACAGGTGGGCATTGAATTCATCAAGCCGGCGCCGGAATTCTGGGGTATTTCCCCGCGGCCAGAGGATTGGGCACCTGGGCGAGCCGGCGGACGCGTCAACGATCGGGCGTCGAAGAAGACCCCGCAACCTGTTTCAAAGTGACCTGGCTCTAATTCCTGCACATTAAAATCACAATTTCATCTTACTTGTGCTGTGACTTCAGGCGTAACATCTGCCACCCGCGGGTGAAACGAAATGGCCTGCCGAGTCACTACCCTGTGGGGGAATTCAAGCGACTGAGGAGATACCAGATGAGCAGTGGGACCATGCTGGATGTGCGTGCGTTTGCCAAACCGGTGCGCGAGGGAAGTGCACCGAGTGGGGCAGGATTCGTGGCAGTGAGAAACGGGCGTGTGGTGATCGTGCGGTGGGCGGATGTGCCGCGTACCGCGCTGGATTCGGTGGCGGCGATCGCAAGTCTGCGCGAAGCAGCCGCAACCACGACCGTGCCGGAGCTGCGCATTTCCTTCAACAAGGCCGCGGAACACTTGACCCGCGAGTTGGCTGGAGAAGTTGCCACCTTCGAGCGGACGCTCGAGAAAGCCACGGCGAATTTCTACGATTGAGTTTTTCGCGGTCCAGTGGATTGAGCATCTGTGCGAGGCGAAGAGGTCTTCGCCAGGTACAGGACCAACCCGATGGCCACGACTGGCGAAATTCCCACGATAATCGGGATGTGGCGCTGAAACACGCCCGCCCCTGCGGCCGCAGCGACATACACGAGAAACACACTGGCTTGAAGTAAGAGGTGCCGTCCCCGCACTGCGACGGAACCGCTGGGCTCCTCTCCCGGCGATGAGATGTAGGTGAATTGCAGCCAACGAACCATTCCGGCGACCAGGCTGGTAATCGTGCCCGTAAGCACTGTCGTGGCAATTCCCGGCAAATTGAGCCGGCGGACGGCCGCGCTCTGAATCCCCATGGCGATCGCTGAAATTCCTATCAATATATATATCGTGGTAGGAGTTCGCGCAATGAACGGTAAGTGCAACAGAAGTGCGAATACACCGAGCGCTGCCGTTTCAACGTACATGGGTCCCAAAAAGGCACGCCGCTGATCCAAGTCTGTCCCTCTCCGGTGCGCAAGTATGGCGCCGACTGCCAAACCGAAAATGAATCCCACTAGAGCGAAGACCGACCGGAATGCCGCCAAGGCCTGGCCCTGTCCCAAGGAAAGCCCCAAGAGAACGGCATTGCCGGTCATGTTCGCGGTGAAAACGTGGCCGAGTCCCAAATAGCCAATTGCATCGACCGTGCCGGCTACCCAAGTCAACAGCAGAATCGGAAGTGTCCATTTCGCTCGATCAGCCGCGACCAAAGCATCTGCCATATCTCCCCCTGGTCCCCGAGAAGGGATGCCGGTCGGATATTGGCATGAATTGATGTTCAAATGCAGTTGCGAGATGGGGCATCGGGAAGCTCAATGTCCGGCACCCCTGCCTGGCTCTGTGGCCCAGAAGCTGCGATAATGATTCCCTATCAACCTGATAATCACAATCAGGTTGACTGATTGCTCCAGACTGCAAAGAATGCCTTGGCGCTTCTCTGGTCCTGTCCTTGATTGGGCGTTGGTACACGCGATTTCGAGCAGATTCTCAGCGCCGCAGCTTCACAAACCGGAAATGCATTGCAACGGACGAGTCACTGACGGATTGTGTACAACCGGCGCAGTCGTTTTATGAGCCCACCCGAAAGAGATGGTGAGTAAGAAGAATGAAGTCTACCGGCACCCTGCTGGACCTGTTCCAAAAGGCGGACCACGCGCGGGCTGCGATCATCATCCCGGAGCTTGATTTGCGCGTGAGTTACGAATCGCTGCGGGACCAGACCTGGCAAATGATGCAGCTGCTGGCGGGCGCTGGAATCGGGCGGAATGCGCGGGTTGCCATTGCACTCCCAAACGGCTTGCCGGCTATCGTCAGTTTTCTGGCTGCTTCGATCGCCGGCACGGCAGCGCCATTGAATCCCGCTTACCGGCACGATGAGTTTGATTTCTTCCTGGAGGATACCGGCGCACGGGTTCTGATTTGTCCGCCCATAGGAGCGGACGAAGCCCGGCGCGCTGCGGCTGACCGCCACGTTCCGGTGTTGACGGCGGAAATCGACAGCCACGGCAAGGCTCATTTGCGCGGCACGCATGAGAAAGGCACCGTCCTCACACCAACTCCCAAGGATATCGCACTCATCCTGCATACCAGCGGGAGCACGGGAAGGCCAAAGCGCGTGCCGTTGCAGCATGTGAATCTGCTGGTATCCGCGCAGAACATCGCCAATACGTATTCCCTATCACCTGAGGACATCTCCGTGTGCGTGATGCCGCTGTTTCACGTGCATGGCCTGGTTGCCTCCGCATTGGCGACATTGCTGTCGGGCGGAACGGTAGTAGTTCCGAAGAAATTCGATGCGCTCGGTTTTTGGCGGATCGTCAAAGAATACAAAGCGACCTGGTATTCGGGCGTGCCGACGATGCATCAAGTGCTTCTGGCACGAGCGGGCAACCATGCGAGGCCGGCGGGTGCCGAGTCATTGAGATTCATCCGTTCGTGCAGTACGCCGCTGTCCGCGGAGGTGATGTACCGAATGGAGGAGGTATTCGGCGTGCCGTTGCTGGAAGCGTACGGGATGACGGAAGCGGCGCACCAGATGTGCTCGAATCCGTTGCCGCCGCGCATGCACAAACCCGGATCCGTGGGGGTGCCTTGTGGGCTGCAAATTAGCATTATCAATGGTCACGGCCATCACTTGGGAATCGACAAGCGAGGCGAAGTGGTGATTCGCGGGTCAAACGTTTTTCCGGGATATGAAAACGACGCGGAGGCCAATGCGCACGCTTTCAAGGAGGGCTGGTTCCGCACCGGAGACGAAGGTTTTCTGGACCACGATGGTTACCTGCACTTGACGGGACGGCTGAAGGAACAAATCAATCGCGCTGGAGAAAAAATCTCACCACGCGAGATTGATAAGGTGTTGTTGAAGCATCCCGCCGTGCTGGAAGCCGTGACATTCGGATTCGCTCATCCGACTTTGAATGAAGAAGTAGCTGCGGCAGTGGTATTAAGAGAGGCCGTGAGTGAATCGGCGCTGCTGAAATTCTGTGGGGAGCGGCTGGCCAACTTCAAGTGCCCCAAGAAGCTTTATATCCTCGAAAGCATCCCGCAAACAGCGACCGGCAAAATCCGTCGAAAAGAGGTTGCGGCCGCGCTATTGAGCGCCCCGAGATGAAATTTCTGATCGCCGGAGCCGGGGCCATCGGCGGCTACCTCGGAGCGAAGATGGCGCGGGCAGGGAGCGATGTGACGCTGTTCGCCCGCGGACCACATTTGCGCGCCATGCAGGAGCACGGCGTGCGAGTGAAGAGTGTTGAAGGAGATTTCGAAGCTCGCCCGCGAATTGCCGGCACACTTGAAGAAGTGGGGCCGGTAGATGTCATTTTCCTGGGTGTGAAGGCGCACGGGTTGACGCAACTGGCGCCGCACCTGAAGCCCGTGATTGGCGCAGACACGGTCGTGGTGAGCACGCAGAACGGTATCCCGTGGTGGTTCTTCCAGGGCTTTGGCGGGCCTTGGGATGGAACCAAGCTGGAGCGAGTGGATCCGGGTGGCGTCATCTCCGAGGCAATTGAAGCCCGGCGGGTAGTGGGGTCATTGGTGTATTTTGGGACGGAGATTGAGCAGCCAGGGGTTATCCGGCACACCGAGGGAAATCGCATATCCCTCGGCGAGCCGGATGGAACGCGATCGGAGCGTTGCCGGCGGATAGCAGAAGTGCTCGCGAGTGCTGGGTTGCGGTGTCCTGTCACGGCAAGAATTCGCCACGAAATTTGGGTGAAGATCCTTGGCAACGTGGCGTTCAACCCTATTAGCGCGCTCACCGGGGCGACCTTGGTGAACATGGCGCGCGATCCCGATGTATCCAGGCTGGTGCGCAACATTATGCAGGAGACGGAGGCGGTGGCGGGCAAACTGGGCATGGAGCTGCCCATTTCGATAGATCAGCGCATGGCTGGCGCGGAGAAAGTGGGGGAGCACAAGACCTCCATGCTGCAAGACCTTGAGGCAGGGCGGCCACTCGAGCTTGAGGCGGTGGTGGGAGCGGTGGTGGAGTTGGGTGAGCGGATGGACGTACCAATGCCACATACAAAAACAGTTTACGCCTGCGCAAAACTGCTTTCGGAATGTAGAGTCGCGGGCGCCACAAACCGAACTTGATATTCCTTGCATTTATGCCGAATCCTCAGGGTAGGCCTGCATGATCTACAGAGACGATAAATTTCCTATTTTGGAACACCCCTTCTGCGTAGACGTTGACACCTCCCCGTCATGCCACCAATACTCCGAGTTAGGGGGTGGGCGAAATGAGAAGACTTGGGCGTACACCGTTCACAGGACTATTCAGGTATTCCGGCCCCTCAGGCAGAGTAATCCCTTGGATTGTGCTGGCAATTGTCCTTGCCTGCCCTTTCCATGGGGCAGAAGCGCAAGATGCGGTAATTCTTGTAGGTTCAGGTTCGAGTGTTCCCGCACCACTCTACAACCGTTGGGTGGCGGAATACAACAAGCGCACTCCGGCGATTCAGTTGCGTTATCTAGCTATCGGCACGAGCGAAGGAATCAAGCAAATCGCGAAGGGCAGCGGCGACTTCGGCGCGGGAGAAGTGCAACTAAGCGCAGCGGAGCGCTCTGAGATGAGCCTGCAGGAGTTGCCGACGGTAATGATCGCAATCGTGCCGATGTACCACTTGCCGGGAATTCATCAGGACCTGCGGTTTTCAGGCGAACTCCTTGCCGACATATTTTTAGGTGAAATCAAGAATTGGAACGACCCGCGGATTGCGAAACTTAATCCGGGAGTCACATTTCCCGAGATGCCGATCAAGGTGATTTACAGGCCGGGAGGCAAAGGCACCAACTACGTCTTCACGGAATTCCTCTCGAAGGTTAGTTCCAAATTCCATTCGAAGATCGGAGTGACTGCGTCACCCAGTTGGCCGGTCGGGACGGCAGCAGAGCGTAGCTCCGACATGGTCGACAAAGTTAAAAGCGACGCTGGTACCATCGGTTACGGCGAGCTGCAGTATGCGGTCAAGGGCGAGATTGCTTACGGCAAAGTTTTGAATGCGGCCGGTAACTATGTGAAGGCAACCCCCGAATCGATCATGGCTGCCTGCAAGGCAGTGGAAGCACCAGGGTGGGACAAATTTGCTGCTTCGATGACAAACCCTCCGGGAGCGGATTCATTCCCGGTAACGAGCTTCACATGGCTCTATCTGAAGACTTCCATCTCCGATCCGAAGCGAGCGGCAGCGCTCGGTGATTTTCTGAAATGGGCGTATTCAGACGGTGAGCTGCTTGCGGGGCAGGAGGGCTATTCCGAGCTGCCGCAGCAATTGCTCACAAAGGTGAGACAAAGAGCGGCGAGCATTCATTAGGCGAGAGCGAAGACACTCGGTCCCTGCGCGCGATAATGAATGAGGATCGGGCCACGCTTCTGTGAAAAACCGTGGCCCTAAATTTTGAGGCAGGTTCCAAATCATCACCGACCACCTTCGCTCCACGCGAAGGAGTGGCGGCAACCCATCCGACATCAACCGTCTAGGCGCGTGCCGCGGATGCTGCGCTCGCCGATGGGGCAACTTCAGGGACATCGACCCTCGCCGGCGCCTTCATTCGGCGCAGGACGAAGAAAGCCAGCACGGCAGCGACGGCGTCACAGACGATGGCAACCGTGAAGACGCCGAACCAACCGACTTTGGGCATGGTGAATTTCGCAGCGAACGGGCTCCACAAGTTCGGGAGCACAGTGAGAATGATCCCGTAGGTTACGAAGGCTCCGGCCACACCGAGGAGGGTGCTTTTGGCGATCCGGCTGAGCTGCATGCGAAGCACCGTGGGCGCGAGGAACACCGAGAACAAGACCAAGACACCGCCAAGCAAAAGCATGATGTCCGCCCGGAAGTCGAAGGCCTTCCCCGCCGCCAATGCCGAACCAATGGGCACGAACATAGAGGCCGTGCCCTTGGCGGTGTAGAGAAAGCCGTAGTTTGTTGTGGCGTGTTTGCGCCCGAAGAAGTCGCCACAGAGCGCCGGGAAGAGCGAGTAGATTTCGCCCCAGCCGAAGAAGGTGAAGGCGCTGAATATGACGAATAGCTTCGGGTTGTGAGCCGTTTTGAGCAGGAAGAAGATGGCGATAGCCTCCAGGCCGAAAGCCAGAGTCATCGTCATCTCCCGGCCGATGTGATCGGAAACCCATCCCCAGAACGGGCGGCAAAGTCCGTTGACGAGGCGGTCAGCAGAGAGTGCGAAAGTCAAGGCCGCCATGGAAAGGCCCAGGAGGGCGACGGGAATCTTATCCACGCCGAAATCCTTTGCCATGGGAGCCAACTGAGCCGTGGCCATCAAGCCACCGGTGGCGACCATGGCCATCATCAGGTACATGAGCCAGAAATGAGGGGTGGCGGCCATCTCGCCGGGTTTGAAATCAACCTGACTCTGGCGTTTCTTCACTTCCTCTCCGCCCTTTGACCTCCACGTGCGCGGTAGCCATCCGAGGGGTGGCGCCTTGAGGAACAGCGCTGCGATCACCACAACCGCTCCCTGAATGATTCCCCAGACGATAAATGCGTGTTGGTAACCCGACCCCGCAGGCTGTCCGGGTGGATTGATCATATTTGCGATGGGTGCGACGGTGAAAGCAGCTCCGGCACCGAACCCCGCTGCCGTGAGGCCTGCTGCGAGTCCGCGATGGTCGGGAAACCACTTGAGGGCACTGCCGATGGCCGTCCCGTACACGATGCCAGCTCCGAGGCCGGCGATGGCATAGGAAGCATACAGAGCGGTGAGCGTTTCCGCCTTGCCGCTGCCATACCAGCCGAGGCCAGCCAGGATCCCGCCAAGCATCACCAGCAACCTTGGTCCGAAGGTGTCAACTAACCACCCTTCAAAGGGGACTAGCCAGGTCTCCAGGAGAACGAAGACAGTGAAGGTGACCTGGATCAGGGCCTGCTCAACATTGAGATGCTTCTGGAGCGGTGAGACGAAGAGCGTCCAGCCATACTGGAAATTCGCAACCGCCACCATGCTGAGCACGCTGAAGAACAGAATGAGCCAGCGGTTGTCGAGAAAAGACTCAGATCCTGCCTTACTGTCAACGGGAATAGTAGCCACGAGTGTACCTCCTCACAAGTTCATGCAGTGCGAGAACTGGGTTCGCCCTGCCAATCCCTAGTGATGCCCTCCCCCACCGCGCGAGGACGTGAGGAGGAAGCAGCCGCCCTTACTCTACTGAGGCCTCCGCCTCAAGCAGAGGGGCCGTCTGCCTCCAGCTCAGTCCGGAAAGGAATGACGCCGGGGATTAGCCACTTTGTCCACATCTGGTCAATCTTGTCCTGGAAATAGTCTGTATCTTCCTGCGTGAAATGAGCGAAGCGCCCTTGCTTCGTCAAATAATCACGTACCGGAAGCCGCCGAGTTCGGCCTTCGGCGATTTCCTTCGTCTTGCCGGTGAGTTTTAACACATGATTCTCGATTTCGTAAAGGGGCCAAATGCCGGTAGTCACGGCAAGCTCTCCGAGTTCGTGGGAGAGAATGGGATCATAGTCCCAGCCTTTGGGGCACGGGTCGAGGGAGTGAATAAAAGTGGGTCCGCCGATCGTTAGCGCCTTGCGCACACTGTTCATTGCCGCCAGGCCATATGACATGCAGACAGTCGAGACGTATTTACACTCGGGGTGGCCAGCAGCCATCATGCCGGCCATGTTTTTCTTCCATCGGTGGTGCATGATGCGGCGGACTTTGCCCGGCGGGCTGAAAGTCGTGTTGGCGCCGTAGGGCGTGCTGCCGGAAAGCTGGATGTCGGTGTTGGCATAGGATTCGTTGTCATACATCAGAATCAAGCAATTGTAGTTCGGGTGGGTAAGAGTCGCGGAAATTCCGGAGAGGCCCATGTCAGCTCCGCCGCCGTCGCCGCAGAAGGCAATCACATTGATGGGCTCTTTCTTCATTTTGCCCTTGCGCATCTGCGCTTTCAGGCCTGCAGCAGTGCCGAGCGCGGCAGCGCCGCTGGCTCCGAGTTGCGTGTGCATCCAGGGAATGACCCAGGAAGTGCTGTTGTACGTGGTGTTCGCCACATACATGCAGCCGGTGCTGCCGAGTACGATGGTGCGAGGGCCGGCAGCCTTGGCCATCATCTTCATCACCAATGCTGACTCACAGCCCTGGCAGGTGCGGTGACCCGAAGTGAAGAATTCATCGAGCGGGAGCTTTTTGACTCCCTTGAACGGGTCGAGATTTGCAATCGGATAATCTACTGTGGACGACATTTCCTAATCCTCCCGCAGACCCGTTGGTGGGGCTGCAAATTACTCCGCTATTCGCGGACTCCGATCCATTGAAGCAATGGCTGAGCCTTTCCTTCAGCCGCTGCGTAAACACTGTCAGTAATCTTGTGCACATCGGGCAGCGTGACTTCGCGTCCGCCCAAGCCGCAGATGAAGCCGAGGACGGGTGGCCGCTTGGCGCTGGGGTAGAGCGAGCTGCGAATTTCCGTCGCGAGCACGCCGGTCTGATATGGCGAACCGAGCGAGAAATCGCGATCAATGACGCCCACGGCCTTGAATCGGCCGAGAGTTTTGGCAAGTTCCTCGGCAGGAAACGGACGGAACCAGCGAACACGGACCATACCGACTTTCTTGCCCTGCTTGCGCATTTCGCGGATGGCCACGCGGACCGGATTGGAAAGCGTTCCCATGCCGACGAGCACGATGTCCGCGTCTTCGGTCATGAATTCCTCGAAGAAGGGGTTGCCGTAGCTGCGGTGGAAGATTTTCTCGAAGTCTTTGTAGGCTTCGCGAATGACGGAGGGTGAACGTTCCATGGCGGCCGCAGTCTGGCGGCGAATCTCCATGAGCCAGTCTTCGTTTGCTTGCGGCGCAACGGTGATGGGATTGTCGGGATGGAGCAACAGGTTTCCGCGGTCGTAACGTGGGAGGAAGGCATCCACTTGATCGCGCGTGGGGATCTTAACAAGGGCTTGAGAGTGCGTGAGGAAAGCGCCATCGCAACTGATGGCACAAGGCAAAAAGATGCGCCGGTCTTCGGCGACGCGATAAGCAATCAACGCGGTGTCCAGGGCCTCCTGCGGGCTATCCACCCAGACGAGTTGCCAGCCGAGATCGCGGACCACCAGCGCGTCGTTGTGCTCGACGCCGAATGCCCCGGGATCGTCGAGCGCTCGATTTCCCACCATTGCCACCATAGGAATTCTGAGCGACGGCGTGACCGTGAGACATTCCATCGCGTACATCCAGCCAACGCCGCTGCTTCCAGTGAAAACCCGCGCTCCGACAGCGGAGGCATGTTTCACGATTTCGAATTGTGAATGTTCACCTTCGGCGATGATGTACTCGCAGTCGAAGTCTCCATTGGAGACTAGTTTGGCGATGTATTGCATCACGGTGTCGTAGGGGCGAATGGGATAGCCGGTGATGACGTCGACGTCGGCGAGTTGACAGGCGATGGCGATGGCTTCGCTGCCGGTAATCAACTCAGTCTTGACGGTCCCTTCGATTTGCATTGCTGTTGCCATGAAAGTTCTCCCTTAGTTGAAACTTGCGCGTTGCCTTAGGCTTTGCCCTTGGCGATTTCAAGCATTTCAGGAATCTGCTTTGCATACTGGCCCAGGAAGCGGAACCCGTGCGAGCGGTCTTCCTTCTTGGAAATTCTTTCTTGCAGCCAGGTGTTGTAGGTGGTCTTGTCCTTGCGCCACGCTTCCCATTGGCTGGAATTATCGGTGAATTGCACTTCGTTGACCATGGTCACGCAATCCTTCACCGGGCACACGGCTTCGCAGACGCCGCAACCGCAGCAAGCTTCCATGTTGGCGTCGTAGAGACCCTCGGGTGTGACGTCGAAGCAGGAATCCGGGCACTGCAACCAGCAGAGCGTGCACTTGATGCAGGTGTCGAAATTCACGACCGGGCGCATGGTACGCGTCGTGTACTTCTTGAAGGTGGAATTGCGGGCGGGCTGATAGCCGCCGGATTGCCCGGACTGCTTGTCCTTCATCAAATGACCCTGGGCAATCGAAGGAATGGTGACGCCCTCGCCCATCTCGTACCACTTGGGAAGGACGAATTCAAAAGGCTTCTCGGGATTTCCCTGCCCCGGCTTGACGGGGATGGAAGTGACCCGTTCATAAGAACGCTCCGCGGAGGTTGCCTTCAGAGGATCGTTCCACTCCTGCATGATGGCCTTCTTCACGGACTCAAGGCTAAAGAGCTCGGGAAGGAACTTGGCAATGGCGCCGAGGAGTCGCACATCCGTGTGGTCGTCCTTGTAAACCCACAGGCCGGAGAAACTGACTGTGCCCTTAACAATCGCCAGGTTGTACGGGGTATCTTTGCGGTGGGCCATTTCAATCAGCCTTGCGGGCTCCTCCCGAGAGGTCACAATCAGTGTGCCGTTGGGCTTGGTGAGGCGATTAATCGGCTGCAAGCCGTACCAGGCCCAGGATTCCACGCCTTTGCATAATGTGTCGTCGACCGCGATGGAGATGTCTACTTCTTTCGGCTCGTACTTCGCCATGCCTTCTTCCAGCGTGATATCGTCCGTGGCGATGATGGCGAAGGCTTTGGCGGGAATGCCATTGCGCTCCGGGCTGTCACCATATCGCCCGAAGGAAATACCCGGCTTGCCCTCGTGGTGAGCGGCAAGCACGATCGCCCTGGTAATATTTCTGGCCAAAGTCTTCTGAAAAATTCCGCGATAAACTACTTCGACAGCAAATAGCCGGCCCATATCATTCCTCCATTAAATCTACATTTCCTTCATTACAATTTCGCCAATTTCCTCGATGTGACGGCGCATGGCCGCTTCCGCAGTGGTGGCATCGTGACGGCGAATGGCGTTCAAAATGCGTTGGTGGCCGGCGAATGATTTGGCCAGCCTGCCCTTCACCTGCAGCGAGCGCTCGCGGCTTTCGCGCAAAAGATCCATGAACACGTCCACAACCTTCAGGACTACGCTGTTTTTCGCGGCACTCGCGATGGCGTAATGAAATTCGGTGTCCTCTTCTACTGCCAACTCGCCCCGATTCACTTTTGCTGATTGCCGCTCCAGAATGTCTTCCATGTAATTCAATTCCTCAGTGGTCACATGGGTGGCGGCGCGGGCAGCCAGTGGAGGCTCGATAATCCGGCGGAGGTCAATCAACTCGCTCACAAGTTCGCGTTTGCGGAGCAGCATGGTGGCAAGAGGGTTGACGAGGGAGTTTGCTGTGATCTCGCAGATGACCGTGCCCTCCCCCTGGCGGGGCTCCAGCATGCCCATGACTTCCAGAGAGCGAATGGCGTCGCGAAGAGAACTACGGCTTACCTGAAAGGTCTCCGCCAACTCGCGCTCGGGCGGAAGTTTGTCGCCGGGCTTAAGCAAACCATCGCGGATGAGCCCCTGGATCTGGTGGGCTACCTTTTCGTAGAGCTTGGTTTTCTTGACCGCAGCGAACTCGGCCCTGGCCGTTGGCATACGCCTGCCTGAAGGAATCTATAAGGTCTGGTTATCAGACCAATCAGCGAGCACTCAATATCACCGCTGGCCTCAGGATGTCAAGCGGAAATATTTTTTGCACGAAAAACTTGACACCGTTCCAGAGATTGTGCTACACGCGCGGCACATCGGGCCAAAATCTGCCCTTGAGAGGAAAAAATATGCGCTGGCCAACAAGGTGGTTTGTGCTCCTGGCGGTCTGTATGTTGACGCCGGGCACGCTTGTCTACGCCCAAAGCGACAAGCTTGTGGATGGTGCGAAGGCGGCACCGAAGGCGGCAACTGAGGAAGAAGTGGAACAGTTGCGTCGCGAAGTGGCGGACTTGAAGGCAACAATTCAGCAGTTGATACAGGTGAACCACCAACAGGCGGCCGGCGGCGGCCGTCTGGTTCAAGCCAACGCCGTGGTGAGTGATGCGGGAAGTGCTCCGGAGCCAACGGCTGCGGATATCGATATTCTGCAAAAAGAGATCGAGATCCTTCAAAAGAAAGCCGACACCGCGCCTGCCGCTACATCGGGCTGGAACGGGGAACATTTCTTCCTGAAGAGCCCTGACGGGCAATTCACGCTGATGCCGGTGGGCTACCTGAATGCGCAGTACCAGTTCAATAATGGTGACGGCGCGCCGCCTAACACCTTCGCGATTCGCCGCGCGCGATTTGGCGTGCAGGGCAACTACGGGAAGCAGTTGGATTATGCCTTCCTGTTCGATACTGCCAATACCGCCTCAAACGGCGTTACCATCCGCGACGCGTACATCGATTTCAAGCCGTGGAAGGTTTTGCAATTCCAAGCCGGCCAATACAAAGTGCCGTTCTCCCAGGAAGTGGGCACGGGCGATACGGCTGTGGAGTTGATCGAGCGCTCGCTCGTGTCGGTGCTGTACCCAGACGCTGGCGGGACGTTTCGGGCGCCGGGCGTCACTGCGCACGGGCTGTTGATGGACGACCGGGTTCAATACTGGGTGGGCGCATTCAACGGCAAGGGCTTGGTAGCCAACAATACGACTGACGAGCCCGAAGTAGTTGCCAGAATGCGGATCTACCCGTGGAAAAAGAGTTCGAACGAATGGCTGAATGGCTTTGCCATCGGCGGGTCCATCAATCACAGCCGTTCCCGGGGTCTTTCGAACGAATTGAGCTTCAGCGGCGTTACGAACGATTCCGAGTTCACGTTTTTCCCGCAGTTCCGGATCAACGGGGGAATTGAGCGCTATAACGGGCATTTCCAGTGGCTCATGGGGAGATTTGGACTGCGCGGTGAATACACACAGGCACTCTGGAAACGCGACAATATCGGCGCCCTGCAACTGGGTGGCATCGGATTCGTGTCGCTGCCAGGAATTGTTGGCAAAGGCGCTTACGGGCAGCTTACTTACATCCTGACGGGAGAGAAAGAACCTGAAAACGCCATCCCCCGGGTGAAGCATCCGGTGATTGGCCCGAACTCCCCCGGAGAGACCGGCGGTCCCGGATGGGGAGCCTGGTCAGTGAAGTTCCGGTATTCCTACCTGCAAGGGAAGGCACCCGGCTCGGCCTGTCCTCCGAGTGTCTGCCCTATCACGCCCGCAATCTTCCCGACGCAGAGCGACCATACAGACCAATTCAGCGCGGGGCTCAACTGGTACCTGAATTACTGGGTTCTGCTGAAGCTCGACTTCAACGTGGATCGGCTGAAGAATCCAAGCGTCCAGGGAATTCTGCCACGGAATTACTTCGTGGCGTTGCAAGGCGTGCAGTTCCGGTTCTAGCAGGCATCGACAGCGCCCCCGGTGAGGGTTGCAGGTTTTCATACGGGGGGTCGGCATGAACGCATCCGGGAGCGCTGTTTGAGCAACACAGATTTCTTAAGGCAACTCGGCCCCCTAGCAAAAATCGCAGGAGGACGTTCCATGAAATCGAAAATGATGCCTTTCGTTGTTCTGGTAGGAGTGCTGGCGGTGTTTCTGCTGGCCAGCAGTTGCGGGAACGGGTCGTCTGTCTGTCCGACGTGCGGCACAACTCAAAATGGATCAATCGTCTTGATTGATACCATGCTGGTGCCCGAGCACAACGGCAATGGCGAGCCCGGCGGGCCGTTCAATATCTTCGACATCGGTTGGGTGGATTCAGTGAACCACATCTACTACATCACAGACCGCCTCGGCTTAGACGTTCCGATGTTTAGCACCAAGACCGACATCGCGCTGTTCGCTATCGGGGGAGATAATTCCGTCGCCGAGGCGGGCAACAATGTCAGCCGTTGCTTGGACATTGCCAAAGTGGCGGCGGACCCGGTTACGATTCCGCCCATCACCACGGCTCAAGGCAACTACACCCGGTTTGGATGCAAGACCATGGGTTTCTCCCTTCCAGGCTTTGGCGCCAATGGTCACTTTGGGGGATTCCTAGGTGGGCAGTGTTGTGCATCTCGATCGAATAACCTTAACCCGTTAACAGGTCCCAATGGCCTCGAGGCTGACCCTAGTGGCCGGTTTCTTTTTGTCGGGAATGGCAGCTCAAACGTTCTCGTCTTCGATTTGACCCCGACGCCGGCGGCACTTTCTAATGCCAACACCCCAATCGTTATTGCCGATCTCGTCAGCGGCACGTCTCCCGATTATGACGGCCCCCAGAGTATCGCTCCGTGCATGGCGTCCGCGAATGGAAGAGCGTTTTCCGACCCCACCTGTGGCGATCTTCGTGGAGATGAACTCGCCACCACCGGGGCAACACCCGCAACCGATGCGCTCGGGAACAAGCACGATTTGCTGATGGTGATTAACGGTGACCCGGGACTGCCGTTTACCACCATATTTGACATCACCGGCGTCATCCATGGAACGGGGACCCTGGCGCAGCAGCACTGCCTCCCGGTCAATCCCGCCATTCCCTTTAGTCCCGGTGGCCCGTTCGCCGCTTTCCCTGCAAATTTCTCCTCATGCATCCTTGGTCAGATCTACTACGACGGTTCCCCCGCAAACGACATAGACGTCGTGATTGACGATGCAGGGGCCAACGCAGGCATCCCCTGTCCAAATCCGTCAGTCTTCTTTTTCTCAGCGGGCAATCCTGCAGTCCCGTCCGGCGCATCCGGTCATGGCGTGGGCGTCGCCGGCAAAGATGTTCCGTGTCACCGCGCAGCACTGGTGCCGGGCGGACCGACGGAGGTCGGGCTAGCGGGTTTGGGCGGAATGGTGTTCAACCCCAACACGGGTCACTTCCTGCTGACGAATGGAAACGCTTCCGGGGACATTACGTACGGAACCGTCGATGAAATCGACCCGTTCCACACTTCACCGGCGATCATCGCGGCCGGATTCCCGCAAGGAATTCCTGTGGTCATTAACAGTTTCCCGATGCCAAGTTGCATGCCCAGCGGCATCGCGATGGGGCCCGGCACGGACGCCTTGGTCACATGCGCAGGTCATGACGGCCGACAGTTCGCGCCGACGGAGTACATCATCAACGCAACCACCGGCGCGATCCTTGCTACTATCAATAACGTCGGCGGCGTTGACCAGGGATGGTTTAACCCGGGTGATAACAATTATTACCTGGGAGCCCGCGACATGCCCACTGGGCCGGTCCTAGGCGTAATTGATGCCAAAGGCCGACAATGGCTGCAGAACATTCCCACTCAGGGCAACACGCACAGCGTCGCCGCTGATAGCGGATTGAACAAGATATTCTTGCCGCTGCCCGCGGGTGCACTTTGCCGAACGCAGCAAATTGACGGCTGCGTTGGCGTTTACGCGAAGGAATAGCCTACTAAACCAAAGACTGAAAATTACCAGGAGCCCCAACCGAACGTCATCGGTTGGGGCTCCTCTTCATTTTCGGCAAGAAAAAATCGCTATCCTTCCCGTGGAGAGGAATTCAGGGCGTGCCGGATCGCGGGGGCATCTACTTGACGCGAGTCGCCTGATAGCGCCAGGCCTTCCATTGGCCGTGGCGCTTCAACCAAATTTCGCTGATGAATATTTTCTCGAACCGAACCGCTGACTTGGGAGGGAATTTGATGAAGTTCTCGTAGGTGACTAGCGCAGCATCGGGCCCGAGCGAATCCACTTGGAAGGCCTGCAGCATGTAGTCATTCACAACGCTCTCATCAACTTCGCGGAGCACGCGCAGCTTGTTGCGCTCGCCATTCGCATCTTCTTCCACAGCCTGGTAATCGTCCCAGAGATAGTCGGCGTAGGACTGCTTCTTCTTGTCCCGAAAAGCTGCCCACATGCCTCGAATGTTCGCCTGCAAGAGATCGCTCAGATCTGCGGGCGCTGCGGTGTTGCTGTGCAGATTGGTCGGAGGCGGAGGGGGGCCTTTTGGCGCCGCGGGTTGCTGCCCGAATACTGAGCAGGCAAGCAGCAGTCCCACTCCCGCGACGACAAAAATTTTTCGCATCAATTCCCTCCCCTGATTCGGCGAGGCGCATCTTACAAGCCGAATGCTGGATAGTCAAAGCGAGAGCGAAAAACCCGGACGGCCGGAAATGAGTTCGGGGAATTCCGCGAGGCAACTGGCGGCCAGCGCCAGCGAACTATTTAGACTCCCTGCCATTCGCCAGCGGGATCAGCAAACCTTGTTTCACCTGGAATTCCAAACCACGCCAGGAAATTTTGTCGGAGAAGAAGCTGGCCACCCATGCGCCAAACTGAATTGCGTCGCGAATAGGCGCCATGACCCACCAGCGCCGCGCCACCGGGTCACTGAGTCCCCAGACGCCGACGATTCCATAGACCAAATAGCGCATGAGGACATAAGTGAGCGCATACAGCCAGGCCAGGGTCGCTGAGGGCGCAAGTGCGACAGCCAGGATGGTCCAGGGAAGTCCAAACGTGAAGGCCAGGGCGCCATGCCCACCTGGTCGGACGTTGCGCAGACCGATCATCCAGCGTAGTTCGTGAAGGACAAACTGGCGAAGCGTTTCGCGCGGATAGACGAGCCGAACAGGTTCCCGGGCAAGACTGATGGTGTACCCGAGAGCAGCGATGCGGCTCCCCAGTTCATGATCGTCCACGTAGTGGTCGCGGATAGCTTCGAAGCCTCCGATCTGGGTGAGCCGAGCCTTGGTGGTAGCCATGGTGGCCCCCAAAGTGAAGTGGATGCCCTCCAGCGACTGCGCCAGGAGCGCCGCGGTGGCAAATTCGGTGGCTGAGCCGGCCGCATCGAGAATGGCGCCGAAGCTGCCTTTCACGTCACTTCGGAATAATGCCGTCACAGCCCCGACCCGCGCATCTGCAAACGGCGCAGCCACGTCGCGCAGGTAATTCTGTCCCACGCGCACATCGCTGTCGCTGATGACAATCAACTCGTGCCGCGCTTCGCGTACAAGCCTACACAACTTGGTTACTTTGTTGCTCGCCCCAGATTCGTGGGCGCCCACCAGCAATCGTACCTGTCGATTCGGGAAGTTGCGCGCGAGTTGTTCAATCACCGCGATGGCAGGGTCGCTCGCGTCGCTAACGCAGAACAAAATCTCGTATTCGGGGTAGTCCAGCCGGCAAAAGCTTGCGAAATTTTCGTATGCGTCGCGGTCCAGACCGCGAACAGGCTTCAAGATGCTGACCGGCGGGGCGAAGCCGCCGTCTGGCCGCCTGAATCTTTGAGTCGTGAAGTATCGCAAAGCCGTTGCGACAGCCAGCGCGTAATAAATAAGCGGGCCAATTGCAAGTATGAGGACAACGTCGCGAATCATCCAGGAACTCATTCGCTTATTCTGCCCATCCAAAGTCCAGTGCAATCAACTCCGCAGGGTCATCGCACATGGATTCGTAGTTTGGTTCTTCCCCCATTGTAATCATACCTAGCTTTGACGCTGCATGCACTCTGAGTGTCGCCTCGGGCTCACTAAGTTTCACTTGCTGGTTAATATCGCGGGGCCGTTTTGAAGGAACCGGCAGTCTCGGAAGTAATGTGCGGCATGACCGTTCCTTATTTTCCAGATTGTGAATCCCTCCAGAATGGGTTAGACAGTTGATGAAAATATGGACGGGAAAAATGCGTGAAAAATCTGGCCGCTTGCTGAATTCACCGGCATTGATGTTTTCGTTGGCGCTCGCCATTCGCTTGCTCGCAGTCACCTTTGCCTATCAGGGCCAACTGAACCCCAGGCATGATCATTGGCCCTTCGGATATGAAACCGGGAGAATCGCGCGGGCTATCGCTTCTGGCCGCGGATTCAGTGATGTATTGGACGTAGGCAGCGGCCCGACGGCGTGGATGACCCCGCTTTACCCGTACCTGGCAGCCGGGGTGTTCAAGTTATTCGGCATTTACACGGCCCGCTCGGCCATCGTCTTGCTTTCACTCAATAGCCTCTTTTCAGCGCTCACGTGTTTTCCAATTTATCTGATGGCACGAGAAGGCTTTGGAGAAAAAGTGGCGTGCTGGGCCGGGTGGGGCTGGACGTTGTTTCCGTTTGCCATCGTGACTGCGGCGGAGTGGATTTGGGAGACTTGCTTAACGACGCTACTTCTCAGTTGGCTTTTCTTACTTACGCTCCGGTTGCAGCACACCACACGCTTTGCTGCATGGGCAGGATTCGGCCTGCTGTGGGGCATCACGTCGCTCAGTAACCCGACGGTGCTTGTCGTTTTGCCCTTTCTGATCGGCTGGGTATGCTACCGGCTGCATCGGCGCTCAGAGGGCTGGGGCATGCCAGCGATAGTCGCGATGTTAACCCTCATCATTGTGGTGACCCCATGGTTCGTGCGGAATTATAGAGTGTTCAACGCATTTATACCCTTCCGGCAGCAGATCTGGTTCGCGGCGTCGCTGAGCAACAATCCGAGAGTGGACGCTTGGGCCACCGAAGTGAACGACCCCGTGAATGGTGTCGGCGAAGAGCAGAAATATCTGCAACTGGGGGAACGCAAGTTCATGGAGGAGAAGGGGCGGACAACAATTGATTATGTCCGGAGTTATCCCGGATTGTTCGCCTGGCGAAGCTTCAGGCGATTTGTGCTCACCTGGACTGGATTCTGGAGTTGGCCCGCTGAAGGAGGCCTGGAGGAAGCATTTGATCCTGACCTCCCGTTCGATCCTGGGGTGGTAGCGCTGTGCACGGTGTTGACAGCAATGGCGATATTCGGATTGGTCCGCGCGTTTTCGGCGGGGGTGACGGCAGCTTGGCCCTATGCCTTCATGCTGTTAGTGTTCCCTTCCATCTACTATGTGACGCTAGCTCACTTGCGTTTTCGCCATCCGATCGACCCTGAAATCGTCGCCTTGGCCGCATATGGCTGTCGCGAATGGTTCGCAAGAGCCAGCTTACGGACCTGAGTACGTGCAGTCGTAAAAACGCACGGTGATGAGGGCATTGCTGCAGCAGACAGGCGGTTGTATATTGCCCATGTGAAAAATGTTGCAGGGCATATTCGATCGGCGCTCGGGAGTGCAGGTGTCTACATGACGCTTCCCTCGCGATCGACCCTCAAATGGCGTCAAGTTTCGCTACGGGCCGGAATCGCGTCGTCGGCATTATTTGTGCTGGTTGGATTGCTTCTAGCCACGCAGGCCATTGGCCATGCAATTCTAGTGCGCTCAAATCCGAAGGCCAATGAGGTGGTCGCGAGCGGCGATTTGAAGTTGGAGCTGGAGTTCAATGCCCGAGTAGATGCTGCACGCTCTACGCTCCACCTCTTGCTGCCGAGCGGCGAAACAAAAAAGCTTGAGCTATTGCCGCAGCCATCGCCCGCAATTCTGGTCGCTAAAGCCTCGCGTCTGGCACCCGGAACCTATAGTATCCGGTGGCAGGTGCTTACCAATGATGGGCACATCACTCGGGGCGAGGTCCCCTTCAAAGTTAAATAATCTCCAATGAAGGCGCGCGTCGCAAAAACCAATATTGAGCGACGGACTGGAAACTGATAGGCCGTGGCCTGGCTCCTTGATGATTTCGCGTTTTTATCCGTCCTGCTCAAGGCGGCTACGCTCGCCTTTGAAGCCTTCGTGATTGGTGGCTTGCTTTATATCGCATTGATTGCCATTCCCGCCGGTCCTGCCGCACAACCGGTCCTGTCCCGCTGCCGGAGCGGAATCCGGCGTGCGGCTATGATGTTGGCGATCACTGAACTTCTGTTTGTGGCGGTCGACTCTGCCATCCTGATGGGCACTGTCGGACTGAGTGTGCGTGAGATTCTGAGAGCGGATTATTTCTTGGCCGGCACGGGTGCCATGCTGGCGTCTTTGGTGCTATTTTTGATCCTTGAAGGGGCGGCGGCGCGAATCGCTTCCATAGCGAAATTCCTGCTATTCTCGCTTCCTTTTATCGCTGTACTTGCGGCGGCTTCGGTGTGGACCAGCCACTCGATCTCCCGGCTCGACGATCGGTTGGTAACAGGACTCTTGACGGGCCTGCATCAACTGGCGGTGTCGGCATGGATCGGCGCGATGCCTTTCCTTCTGATCTCGATCCCCGCGGTAACGGGAAGAGAAACCGCACGGTTCATGGCCCGGCGATTCTCTTCCCTGGCGATGGTGTGTGTGGCAGTGCTGATTAGTGCCGGGATTGCGCTTTCATATTTTTATGTCGGGTCGGTCCCCGCACTATATGGAACCGCGTACGGATTCATGATCCTCACGAAATCGGCGCTGCTGTTGGTCTTGCTGGCGCTCGGCGGGACCAATTGGTGGTTGGTCCGATCCCTGGATTGCCAGGCGTGGGATCGCTCTGGAGTTGCCAATTCAAAACCGCTGGAGACCTCAACGCAGCCTCTTCTGTTTCTGCGTCGAATCGGAGAAGCAGAACTCGGAATCGGCTTCAGCATCATTTTGGCTGCCGCGTCTTTGACCTCGCAGCCGCCGGCGATTGATTTGGTGGAGGACCGGCTGACGGGGGCCGAAATCGTCGAACGATACCATCCGATTGTTCCGCGTTTCACGACTCCTTCAGTGGATCAACTTTCTCCGGCAACGCCGCTTGAAGAGTCCATCCACAGCTACGACATGTCTGCCGTAGCCAAAGCGCACAACCAGGACCCCGATATCGCCTGGTCTGAGTACAGTCACCATTGGGCCGGTCTGATTCTTCTGGGGATCGGCGCGGGAGCATGGCTGGCCGCGCGCTTTCCCCGTTTTGGTTGGGCGCGCCACTGGCCTTTGGGTTTTGTTGCGTTGGCAATTTTTTCCTTTCTTAGGGGAGATCCGGAAAATTGGCCGTTCGGCCCCATCAGCTTTTGGAAGAGTTTCTATGACCCGGAAGTGGCGCTGCACCGCATCTACGATGTGCTGATCGCTTCCTATGGGCTATTCGAATGGGGTGTGCAAACCGGGCGGCTGAAATCACGCAAGGCAGCATACGTATTTCCCGTCATTATGGCGCTTGGCGGCGCAGGGCTATTGCTCCACACTCATGCGCTTGGCAATGTCAAGAACGAACTGCTCATCGAAATGACCCACAACACTTTGGGAGTCTTGGCAGTTATCGCAGGTTGGGCGCGCTTCGTAGAGGTCCGCCTGCCGATAGGACAAGGCGGACGTGTTTCGCGCATTGCCGCTCAAGTTTGGCCGGCCTGCTTGCTGTTGATAGGGTTCATGCTGCTCAATTACCGCGAGGCCTGATGGTATGCGCCTCACAAATGCCTGCCATGTATGTCCGCACATGCGACGAGTCTGATGCAACTGATTCAGCCTTCACCACAACGAGAAGCGGAATTCTCACGCGCGAAATGAATTCAGCAAACCACAGGGAATTCGGAGGCAAGGAATAGGTGTCTGAACGTCGGTTGCTATTTGTCATCGTGATGATTGCCCTTGCTCTCCGGCTGTTGACCGTCGTGTTTACCTATCGCGGGCAACTCGACCCTCGGCGCGATCATTGGGCATTTGGATGGGAGACCGGCCGAATCGCCCGCTCCGTAGCACTTGGCCAGGGGTTTGCCAATCCACTGTTTGAAAAGACCGGGCCAACGGCGTGGACGACTCCGGTATACCCATACTTTGTCGCCGGGGTGTTCAAGACGTTTGGTGTTTACACTGCGCTATCGGCGATAGTACTCCTCTCCTTCAACAGCCTGTTTTCAGCGCTGACCTGTGTGCCATTGTTCCTCATCGCGCGCGAGACCTTCGGCCAAAAGGCCGCCATGTGGGCGACGTGGGGATGGGCGTTTTTTCCCCCATCCTTCTACTTTGCGTCCTCGTTTATCTGGGAAACTTGCTTGACCACCTTGCTGCTGACCTGGCTGTTCTGGTTCACGATTCGCATCGAGAAATATTCGGGGCTTGCGGCTTGGGCGGGATACGGGCTCTTGTGGGGTGTGATTGCGCTCACCACGCCAACTGCAATTGCTCTTCTGCCTGTTCTCTTGGGCTGGGCGTGCCTGCGAGTGCATCGCCGGGGAGGGCGCTGGGCAGCCAATGCGTCGGCAGTGTTGCTGGTGACGTGCATCACGGTGGCACCCTGGTTCGTGAGGAACCTCCACACGTTTCATCAGTTGATTCCATTTCGAGATACATTTTGGCTGGTGGCCCACGTAGGAAACAACGGGGATACACGTCATTGGGATCCGCCTGAGGCACATCCCTCAACGAGCGCCCGCGAACAGGAGCAGTTCAACCGGCTGGGCGAATTGAACTACATGGCCGCGAAAAAACGAGAGGTGGTGCAATACGTCGTGGGCCATCCCGGCGCGTTCCTCCGGACAACTCTTAGAAGAATTCTGTTCGTTTGGACCGGCTTTTGGAGTGCCTCGAGTGATTATCTTCGCGAGGAACCCGTCGATCCCTGGAACATCCTCATGAGCACTACCTTGCTCATATGCATGCTGTCGGGAATTCGCCGTGGCTTTCGGGAGGACAATCCTTTGCTGGTTCCATTTGTGCTGATCCTGGCAATCTTTCCTGCGGTCCATTATCTGACGATTTATCAGCCAATCTATCGCCACCCGATTGACCCTGAAATCGTGATCCTTGCAGCATATAGTGCGATGGATCTGAGGTCTGACTTTTGCAAATTCCGCTCTAAGATGCGCGATACGATCCTGAGTATGGAAGAATCCAAGTCCGCCACCTGACCCTTCCTCGTTCCGGTAAATCCGCCGTTATTCATGACGCAAGGCTTCCGTAGGTTGTAGTTTGGCTGCCTGATTCGCAGGCAGATAACCAAACAGGATGCCGATGCTGGAGGACACAACAAACGCGATCAATACGGAGAGCCACGCAAACCGGACGCTGAAATTTCCTGGCAGGAAGGGTTCCGCGAGCACCGGGACGCCGATGCCAACAACGATGCCGGCGATGGCGCCTATACTGCTGATCAGCACGGCTTCGAGTAGAAATTGCCGCCGGATATCCTCCCCACGGGCTCCCACCGCTTTCCGGATTCCGATCTCGCGCGTTCGCTCCGTCACGGTAACGAGCATGATGTTCATGATATTGACGCCACCGATTGTCAGAGTGATCAGGCCGATCACAATCAGCGTGATCGAAAGTCCCAATGAGATGTTGCGTGCAGCATTCAACAGAGACCTGAGATTCAGGACATCGTATTTGGCTCCGGCGCGGTGCCTGCTTTGGAGCAGTTGGGCCATCTCGCGGGTGACTTCCGGGACGTCTTCGGCGCTCCGAGCCTGCGCGTAGAGCATCAGCACGAAGTCCGCTACGGTGTAGGTCCTAAATATGGAAAATGGCACCAGCATCGTCAGTGGACGAATGTCGGACTCACCGAATGTGGTTCCGTGTTCGCGGAAGACTCCAATCACAGAAAAGGTCAGTTCGCCCGCGCGCATGGTTTTCCCCACTGGATTGTCGCCGGGGAAGGTGCGAGCAGCCAACTCTTCGGTAATCAGGCAAACCTTGCTGTGCAGGTCGGAATCGCTTTGATCAAAGTAACGTCCACGCAAGACGACCAGCCGTCGAATCTCCTGATAACCATCGGTGACGCCCAGCAGAGTGACCGGCAGTTCGGCTGTTCCAGCGACGACGCCAACGGTGATATTGTTTGATCCCGCGACGCGCACGACCTGGGGAATAGTTTGCTGGATTGCCTGCATATCTGCAGGCGTCATCAAATCTCCCAACGGCGGCATGGTGTGGCCTGGGATCAGTTCTGCATACACCAGGTTCGTGCCAATCGATTCGATCAGGCCGGTGATATAGGTGTTCGCGCTTAGGGAGACCGTGACCACCAGCACGACGCAGGCACATCCGATCGCGACTCCCAGAGTCGAAAGTAAGGAACGGAGCTTATTTGCGCGGATGGCGCGAACCGCTTCCAGCGAAATTCCGGTTGTGATCATAGCGGGAGCAAATCAGTACTCAACTTTGTACACCGCATAGTGTTGATTCGCAAAAACTGGCACGGGCAGATAAGCCACGTCGCGAAACTGGATGATATAGCTCAACCGATTTTCCCGTGCCAACGCAAGCAACCGGTCCCAGGTTAAGTGTCCATAATTCTCGGTAATTGATTTCGATCCCTTCCACTCCTGCCAGGAATAACCAACGAGAAGCATACGCTCTCGAAAAACGTCTGCGAAGGGAGGGTAATGGTAAGCGGCTTGTCCGTCTTTCCACTCTCCCCACGAAGATCTTTGGGAAAAAACACGAAACCCACAGGGATAAGTAGGAACCAGAAATTGCGCATCTTTGGCAGTATTTATCTTGGCCCACTCCTGCACGCTGCGCCAGTCAGCCTCGAGGACAGTCGGCGCGACAGTTGGATTCCAAATACTTGAAACCTTCGGAAATTCATAAACAGCCATTAAGACACACGAAGCCGCAGCCAGAATCAACGTAATCACACGCACGTGCGTTGGAGAGAGTGCAGGCCTCCGCGGGAAAACAAGCAGGCACCCAAGCAGCGAAAAAAGCCAAAGAATCATCACCATGCTCTCATCCTCATGGATGGTCCACGCGTAAATACTGCAGACAACAATCGCTATGCAAATGAAAATGCGGCAGGAGATTGGCCGGGCAGCCGCTTGCACCATTCTCTCAAACCGGTCCTTTTGGTCCGCCCAGAATAAGATCAATGGTAAATCCCACCAAATAAGCGCGAAGGTATCGGACAGCGGCAGGAGCAAAGCGCTGAAACCGAGCAGATACGACGTAGCAGGCGCCCTGACTGGAGATTCAATTAGTTTCGCTCCGTAAATCTGTATGAGCAAGACGGAGAAGAGGACTAAGAAGGAATCCGAGCGTAACAATTGCAAGCGAGCAATGGTTGGAGTGAGATGTATCACGCTTAAAAGAATTCCAGCAACAATCGGGAGGAGGAACGAAAAGGTCAGAACTTCTAATCGAATCTCCGGGTGATGTCCGCTGGCGCGTACCACCCAGATCATCAATCCCGCTGTTGCGACCAAACCAGCCATAGTGAAAAAGTCAAATACTTCGTGACCGTGGAGCGTGAAGTGAAAGGGATAGAATGCCACGAGCGCTTCAACGTACCCTTTGGGATATCCGCGGTAGCTGACGCCGGAGCTGAACAGAAACCATGGGATGGAAATCACGGCTCCAAGCGTTCCGGCGGCCAGAACGCTCTTCCGATTGCGCCGCCAGTCCATGGCCGCGAAAACGGCAAATGCAAAGAGCATATATATCGAGTACGGAGCACTGAGATACATGTTCAGCGCGCAAATGAGAGCAGCGGCGATCCAGCGCTCCTCGAGCAAGCAGACGGCCGCCCACAGAAGCAGAGCAATCGACAAGGACGAGTGAGTTTGAACTGCGTTCAAAATGTCAGAGGCGCCCAAAGGCGTTAGGTCATTCAAGGGTGGGGAAAGCGCAACTGAGAAAATGATGCATGCAGACAACCATATATCTCGAACCCTGGACTTGAGAAGGAACGCCAAGGCCAGAAAGAAAAGTACTTTTGTGAGCACGAAAAACAGAAACAAGACTTTTTCCGTGCTCATCCAGTCCGAAAGTCGTGCAACTACGGGCCAAAAAATAGTCGGAAAGCGTGTGAAAGCTTCGCGGATAGGATCGTTAGGGTACAGGCTCCGGTCGCGGAGCCAATTGACCAGCGGCAACTCGAATTCGTGATTTCCTCCGCCGTACTCAAAGCCAAACGCCACGATATTCAGGTAGGCGCCAGTCAGACCAAGCAAGATGATTTTGTGGACGGGTATTGTCTGTGGCGGTGGAGAGTCCCAAGTTTGGGTCATGAACTCAATCTGCCGAAAGCAGGAGCCGAATAGTGTAATGGAGACAAGCGCGAGGGGAAAACTCCAATCCAAGCACCGCGACCATGTCATGGTCCGGCCGACTGCCAGACCAAGGCACAGCGCCGCGCATGGAGCCAGGCTTTGGTAACTGCGAAGGTACTCCCCCGGAGGGTGGCTTTTTGTACCGGGTAGAAAAAATCATGTTGTTGACCAGGAAGGGTTTACGGCGAATTCTACTTTCATGGTGTACAGGGCAGAAATGCAGTGGGTCTGGCGATGGGGTAACCAGGAAGCCACTCCCCCCGGGGGTGGCTTTTTGTATCGATTAGAAAGTACCACTGTCGTTTGTTTTCTAGGGGTTACGGCAATTTCTATTCGCAAGGTGTAGCGATTAGCCTCCACACTACTGGCGGCCAGGGAAATGCAGGGACGAGGGGCGTGGAGCGAGGGGTGAGTAACCGAGTCGGCTAGACTCCAGGAGGATGGTGCCGCGTCCCCTTTCCTCCGTTTATTCCAGTTCCATTTTGGGAAAAGTTGCCTTTGACCCCTCATAATTGAATTCGAACCCGCTCCCGTAAAGCCATTCGGGACGCAAAAGACGCGCATCCGAGAATTCCCCCGACCTACTATTGCCAAGCGAAACGCAGATGGCAATAGTACCCTAGTTTCAATCTGCACGGGTCGGGAGAGGAATCGATGGTCCGTCGCTGCGCTTGGACCAAAATGGGAAGCATGGAGGCGGGATCGGCTTTCATTTGCCACGCCCCTCGTTTTTGTGTGTGCGTGGGGACGGATCTGCGGTGACCTATTCTAAAAGAGGTGGAGTGCCTTGCCCGCCCGTGGTAGGTTGACGCGGGTGAGAAGCAAAGTGCCCAGTTGGCCGTAATTGGTAGAATCGCAAGGCGTTCGGAGGCTGTACACCCAATCCCATCGCGCGACGGGCAATGAATCACCGGCAATGGCACGGGCGCGAAGACCACGAAGGATGAAATGACTCCTGAGAATACCTCCCTCGAAGTAAGTTGGAAGAGCGACCCCCGATGGGTTGGGATCACCCGGCCCTATTCGGCGAGCGACGTGGAACGGCTGCGCGGGACGCTGCGCGTCGAGTACACCCTGGCGAAGGCTGGTGCGGAGCGCCTGTGGAAGCTTCTCCACACCGAGCCCGCCGTCAAGGCCCTGGGGGCCATGACCGGAAACCAAGCAGTCGAGCAGGTGGCAGCCGGGCTGCCTTCGGTCTACGCCAGCGGTTGGCAGGCGGCTGCCGATGCGAACACGGCGGGGCAGATGTATCCGGACCAGGGGCTATATCCCGTCGACAGCGTGCCAAGGCTCGTCCGCTCGATCAACAATGCCCTGCAACGCGCCGATCAAATTGATCACGCCGATGGTGAAAACAGTACCTACTGGTATGCGCCGGTCGTGGCTGACGCAGAAGGAGGGTTCGGGGGGGTCTTGAACGCCTTCGAGCTGATGAAGGCGCTGATCGAAGCCGGTGCGGCCGGCGTCCACTTCGAGGACCAGCTTTCATCGGTTAAGAAGCTCGGCGCCATGGGAGGCAAAGCGATCGTCCCAACGCATGAGTACATCAAGAAAATCATTGCCGGCCGCCTGGCTGCGGACGTGATGGGCGTGCCCACCGTGCTGATAGCGCGCACGGATGCCCACGGTGCAAAGCTGATCCGAAGTGATTTCGACGAACGGGACAAACCGTTTTTGACCGGGGAACGAACGGCTGAGGGGGATTTCATTTTCCGAGGCGGGCTCGATGCCGCCATCTCGCGCGCCATCGCCGCTGCTCCTTACGCTGATATGGTTTGGTGCGAGACGATGAAACCGGATTTGCAGGAAGCGCGGCGTTTCGCGGAGGCGGTGCATGCGAAATTCCCGGAGAAGATGCTGGCTATCGATTGCGCTTCCCCGCTTAGCCTGAAAAAAGCCATCGGCGAAGCCAACATGGACCGGTTCCACGCCGAGCTCGCGGCGATGGGATACAAATATCAATTCATCACCCTGGCCGGATTCCACTCATTGAACATGTCTATATTCGACCTGTCGCGGCAGTACCTGAGTGCGGGAGTGAAAGGATTTGCCGATTTGCAGGAGCGTGGAACGAAGGCAGCCAAGGAGCACGGCTACCGTGCTTCAAAACAAGCGCGCTTCGTCGGGACAGGGTACTTCGACGATATCGCCCAGGTGATTGCGGGGGCGGAATCAGCTCCCGCGGCGCCAAAGGATCCATGAGGACTGATCGTGAAGTCAGCTCCTAAATGCATCGCCTGGCGGGCACACCTACCTCAGGGGTTGAAACCCCTGTATTAGCGCCGTCTTTCGGCACGGCTAAAGCCGTGCCCTGACGGGGGAGCGATTTATAAGCTGGCTTGCGTCGCTACTTTTTTTGCATGGCCGCTTGGATTTTCGGGATCATGTCGCGGACCGGGGCGGCAGAAGGACCGTTTGGTTCGAGTTTCAGGTAAGTCTGAAATTCATTGATGGCGGCTTGTCCATCCCCCTTTTTTAAATCTATGTTGCCCATCAGGACGTGCCCCATTGCGAATTCGGGCTGACCTGCGATCGCTTTCGCCGCGTGCGGCTCAGCGTTTTGCCACTGTCCCAAGCCCATGTACGCACGGGCCAGTTCGTAGTGAGCCACAGGAGCTGTCGGTGCGTCCGGCTTGAGTTCCAGACCCTTGGTAAAGGCCTTCTCAGCTCCTGCATAATCCCTTTGCTGATTGAGCGCCGAACCGAGCTGGAAAAGGGCCTCTGTGGCCTTGGGATCCAGCTGGACGGCTTTTTCGAGAGCCGCCTGAGCTTCCTTCCACTTTTTCTGCTCGTTCAAGACGGTGCCCAAAAGTACGTAGGCGTTGGGGAATTGATCGTGGAGCTCGACCGCCTTCTTCAAGTGTGCTATGCCAGCGTCCAAGTCGCGCTTCTGCAAAGCTTCCTGGGCGAGAACAAATTCTTTGCGCGCCGGCTCCGGAACTGACAAGTCCGCGGCTGAAACCGTGGAGCCTTTTGCGTCAATTGAAGCAACGGGCGGAGTTTGCGCCGGATCGGGCTTCAACACAATATTCGCGAGTCCAGACTGTGTGTTTTGAAGATCCAGCCGTGCGCTACCCTCCAAGAAACCAGGTTGCTTTACTTTGACAACATACACGGCGGGGCCCGTGCCCGGAGAGAACTGGCATCGTCCGGAGCTGTCCGTCTGACTCTGGTCAACCATCTCGCCGTTTTGAAGCTCAAGCTCCACGAATACGCCCGTCCCGGCGGAAGTACCGTCGGCATAGCGGACATAGACCTGCACGCGCACGCTATTTTTCTTGAGCCCCTGGCCGAAAAAATCAGCGGGAGTGAACAAACTGGAGAGCACACCAAAACAAAGCAACCATCGGAGGGATATCACGTGCGCACCTCCCGATTAACCTGTGGAAAGGAAATACAGGGGGAGCGAAAGCGCTCCCCCTGGTATTGGTTGCAGTTGACTAGAACTCTAACCGAGCGAACACCCGCGCGTTGAACGGAGACTGAATTCCTGTCGCCGATGCGATGGGTGCGAACGGAATGTTCGCCGGCTTCAGGAAGTCAATGTTCGTGGTTCCGAACCCCAAATCAACGTTCTGGTTGATGTACAGAATGCGTTTGGTGTTGGCGATGTTGAACATGTCAACGCCGAAGCGCAGGTGGGCTTTTTCGGTGACGTTCATGACGTAGTCGGCATGGAAGTCAACGTTGCCCGTGGTCGGTGTACGGCCTTCCTTTCCACGACCGCCGATGGGAACTTCGCCGGCGTTCTGATAGATCGGATGAGCCGCAAGCTCGTTGATGGGAGTTCCGGTGGAAACTCGAATACCGGTCCCCAGTGTGAGGTTTTTCAGCATGCCGTGATCGAAGACATAGCTGAAGTAGCCGTTGGCCACCTGCTGGCGGTCCGTGTTCAACACACCGGGAAGAAACTGATCGCCCAGTTGGTTGAAGCTGCCCGGGGTGAAGTCGAACAGCGAGCTGATGCCCGGGTCGGACTGTCCGTTGTCGTTGCGGAAAGCACCCTCGAAGTTGCCGAAGAGCTTGGCAACGCGGTAGTTGGCGCGCAACTGCCAGTTGTGAGAGAACGACTTGTTGACCTCGATCTCAAACGCCCAGTAGCGGTGAATGGGATCAGTGAAGCCGTCCGGGATGCCATCTGGAATTACGGATCCTGCGGCGATGCACTTTCCGGGGATCGAGTTTCCTTGCGCATCCACCTGACACCCGTTGATACCAACAGGAACGAAACCGAGATCTTTCGTTGAGACCTCGCTGAAGCACGCGGAATTGTTTCCATTTGAATCGGTGATTGGATTTCCGAAACTATCCGTGATTGGTCCCGAATCGAAATGGTCACCGCCGCAGGCTGCTGGCACGCCTACAGCTGTGTTGTAGTTGTGTTGGACCGGGTTGGTGAAGATGTCAAGATTCTTGCTTGGGTTGGTAATGGAGAATTGTTGCGTGATGCCGCCAAGCGCTGCCTCGGGTGCGATTCCGCCGGTATCCTCCACGATTCTCCTCAAACTCCGGCGGATATAGCGCGCCGTGAGGATGACACCATGGGAGAACTCATGCTCGCCGCCGAAGACAAACTCATCTTCGTAGGTGAGGTGCGTTCCGGAGTGAATGAACTCCAAGTTGCCGCCGGTGGACGAAGCAGGTGTTGTGGTTGGAAACCCCCCGGCCAGGAGGTTGAGGTTGTGCATCGAATCTACCACCGGGGTCACCGAGCCGAAGCCATTGAGATTTACGCAGTTGTTGAACGTGTTTCCGTTGATGTTTGTCGGCGTGCACGCCCCCGGTGCGTAGTTTGGACCAATGGCACCCGGAGCGAAGCGGAACCCGGACAGGTCGAGTTCGTTTGTCAAAGACCGTTCTGCAAGATCAAGCGGGAGGTTGTAGCTGTACCGCCCGAAATTGAAGAAGATCTTGTTCTTCCGGTCGCCGATGGGGTCAATATCAACCCCGAAGCGTGGTGACCAATCGTCAGTGAATGTGTACGAAGAAACCTCACCGACCATACGCTCCTGCTGCCAGCGAAGGCCGGCGTTCAGGGTCACATACTTGTTGATCGTCCAGCTATCGTTCACAAAGGCGGAGTGTCCCCGCGAATGGGTGCCGAAAGTCTGGAACCCATCGGAACCAACACCAAATTGGCTGCGATTCATGCGGAGATACACAGGTTGCGGAGTCGCAAAGCCCGGGATGGTCATTGTCGGGCAAAGCGTGCAGGCGGGCCGTCCAGATGTGTCACCGGTAAAGCCTGGGGCGAGCCGCAAGAACCACGCATAGTTGGCTGTGAGGCCATCCCATGCGCATTGTCCTCCCGCAGCACCGGGGCATATGGTTTGATTCGCTTCATTGACAATCGGAGCAGGACCCGCAGGGCCGGTGTAGGCGCGCGCCCCGTCGTAGTAACCCCGAATGTAGGCATAGCCAATGTCGAGGGAGTGCTGCCCCCAGAAGTTGACGATTTTTGTTGTGTTGATGTTGGCGCCGTAGCTTTCGTCGCGAGTGTTCTCAACGAAACCATGGCCCTCGGAGAAGAACTGGCCTTGCTGGCCGGGCAATCCAGCAGTTTGCGTCTGATCGAAGACGTTCGAGATGGATTGATCGAACTGGCTTTCTGTGAACTTGTTGTGCTGCCAGGTGGCCGATGCGTTCAGCACCCAAGTGGGGGAAAGAGTGCCGTTGTAGCGAGCCACAGTGTCGCGGTTCCCGTACGTCAACTTGCTGTAGTTCGTGGTGTTGGGGATGCCCTTGACGCCCTGCACCAGCGTCACCCAGGGGTAATTATTGGAGTACGCCGGGTCGCCGAACACGGACCCTTCGATGGAATGCTTGTCGTTTAGCTTGTAAGTGAGCTTCGCCGCGTAATTGTAGACCCACGTCTTGCCTGTCAATTCGCCGAGCGCAAAGAGTCCCGTGGTTGGCGGAGCAAGCTGATAAGTCGAGTTGAGCGTAGGGTCAAAGGATCCGAAGAAAAAGAGGTTGTTACGCAAATGTGGTACGGACCCGCCGATTTCTCCGGAGAAGTCGGCATTGGCATTGTGAACCAGTTTGCCGAATGGATTCGCCAGACCGAAATCATCGGGGTTTATCCGGTTTGCCTCAAACTGCTGGGGCTGCCAATAACCTGCGACCGCACCATGGTAGTCGTGCCCGCCGGACTTGGTCACGATCTGGACCACGCCGCCCGTCGCGCCGCCGTATTGTGGCTGGAAGGCCCCCGTCTTCACCTGGACTTCCTTGATGAAGGCGAGGTTGATGCCCGTCCCTACCGAACCGTACACGCGGGAATAGATCCCGAGACCGCCGAACGCCGTGTCCGTTATGCTCACGCCATCGGCTACGTACAGGTTTTCCAACCCTGATGCGCCGCCAATCGATGGATTCGAAGCACCCGTGCCGCCGCCGCTGACCACGCCGGGGGCCAGATAAAACAACCCCGCGACGCCGCGCTGCACCGGAAGTTTGTTATAGAAGTCGTCACTCAGATTCGTGGCGACCGCGCTGGTTGTGGTGTCTACGCTGACGGCCGAGGACACAACTTCCACGGTTGACGTCACGCTGCCCGGCTCGAGTTGAATGCGGACAGCCGAAACGCGTCCCACGTTTATCGTGACGTCGGGCACTTCCGCCTTGCGGAAACCCTTCATCTCGATGGACAGCTTGTAAGTGCCGGGGATCAGGTCCTGGTAAACAAAGGTGCCGGATCCATTGGTAATTTGCGACTGCGTGCCCTGCTGGCCTGTTAAGGCCGTTTGGGCGCCCACAATCGCTCCGCCGGTGGAATCAACGACGGTGCCGTTCAGCGAGCCTTTGGCAGCGGATTCCTGCGCCATCGCGCTGGGCGCAAAGGCCACGAGTACGGCGAGGAACAGAATGCCTACCGTCCACGCCTTATTCATTTTCATCTAGAACACTCCTCACGAGCAGTGATTGAATTCCTTCGAGTCATCCGAGCCAGTCTTGCCCCGCGCCCCATTCACAACAAAAGGTTGCAAATGGGGAAGACCTCGTGAGTGCACTAGCAAGTTGAGCGGCAGTCGTCCGGATTGGAGACGGAATTGCAATAAATTGTGAATAACAAGGTAAGTGCATAAGACAAAGTGACTTTTAATTTTGAATGACAACACCTGATAGAAGATGGACGCAGTAGAAGAGGCCGCCTGAGTCAGACTTAAATGCAAATCTCCGAAATACAGTAGTGGATTACCAAGTTCGGAATGAGAGCGGTGATTGGATTCAGGACCAATGAATTGCGATGCTGGGATCGAGGTTTAATATTGGGATGGGCATCGTGGAACCCGGTCAAGAAGTTTTGCGGAACTTATTCGTAGTCAAAATTCAAATGAATGCGTCTAACGAAATAACAAATTGCGACTAATCAACTTTGATAAAGGCGAAAGAGATAGGTAGTGAGGGATCTAAGCCGATGAATAATTCACCGCAGTCCCCCGCACGAGTCCGGTTCGGAGACTTCGAGGTGGATCTGTGCACCGGCGAAGTTCGAAAACATGGTTACCGAATCAGACTCCAGGAAAAGTCGTTTCAAATTCTTTCATTGTTATTGGAGCGCGCTGGCGAGGTGGTGACTCGGGAAGAATTGCAGCAACGCCTGTGGCCTGCAGACACCTTTATAGACTTCAACGAAAATTTGAATACCAATCTCAACCGGCTGCGCCAAGCCCTGGGAGATCCGGCGAACGAGCAAAATCTGATTAAGACGATTCCCCGGCAAGGCTATCGGTTCATCGCGCCGGTCAGCCGTGCTGATTTGGGTATGGACACAAAGGTCCCTCCATCGGCGCCCAATGCGGCCGTTGAGAACCCCGCGCAAGAATCCACGGGCCGCCCCTCGCTGCGATCGGCCAACCGCGCACAACTCCTCGCCGTAACGGCGCTCTTCGCCATCGCCATTTTTGGATTACTTGCGTATTTTCGGTGGGTCGGGCGCTCGGCGGAGGCCGGCCGCGGCCCGCACCGAAACACAATTCTTGTTACCCCTTTCCAGGACTTGAGCGGGGACCCAGCGCAGGACTACTTGAGCGATGGGTTGACGGACGAAATGATCACGCGTTTGGGCGGCATCTCCCCTACACAATTGAGCGTCATCGCTCGAAGCACGGCGATGCAATACAAGAAAGCTGACAAGACGGTTCAACAGCTGGCAAATGAGCAGCACGTGGATTATGTCCTGGAGGGCACATTCCGCAGGCAGGGTGATCGTGTTCGCATCACCGCGCAGCTCTACAATGCGCGCAACCAAGAAAGCCTGTGGACCGAGGCCTATGAGCGCAGCGACAAGGACCTGCTGGCTATCCAGCGGGAGGTAGCCGATCGCATCGCTCAATCACTCTCGCTCGAGCTGCTTTCATCGACGAAAAATCCTCCCGTCCCCTCGCGCCCTGTAAATCCCGAGGCTTATGACGCCTATCTGAAGGGGCTGTTTGAATTAAATGAGCGGTCGCCGGCAGGTCTGCAAAGAAGTATCGGCTATTTCACCCTCGCCTCTGAAAAAGATTCGCAATTTGCCCCCGCCTATGCAGGTCTGGCCTACTCCTATAGTGTGGTCGCCGGCTGGACGTATCTGAGCCCCGGTGAAGCCTTCCCCAAAGCAAAGGCGGCGGCGCAGCGAGCCCTGGCGATTGACAGTTCGCTTGCGGATGCCCACCTGGCCAATGCGGAAGTGCTGCACAACTACGATTGGGATTGGTCCGGGGCGGAGCAGGAGTACCTGCGGGGATTGGAGCTGAACCCCAGTTCCGCCGTCGGTCACAAACTGTATGCAGAATTCCTGACGCACTCGGCCCGTTTCGGGGAGGCCCTCTCGGAAATTCGCAAGGCGCAGCAACTGGATCCCGCATCCCTGGTCACAAATTCGTTCGTCTGTTTCGTGTATATGCATGCTCGCGAATTTGAAAAGGCCATCACAGAATGCAAGAAGGATCTGGAATTGGATCCAAAATTCGTACCGGCGCACGACTGGTTGGCTTATGCTTACTTATTTACCCGGCGATATCGGGAAGCGGCTTCTGAATTCAAGAAGGCGATGGAATTGTCCGGGAACGCAAATTACTTCCTTACGGGGCTGGCTATGGCCAGCGGATTCGAGGGCGACAAATCGGAAGCGAGAAAAATCCTGGCGGAATTGAAATCGCGCGGCGGTCACATTTATGCCTCACCTTTTGGCCTGGCGGACATCCACATCGCACTAGGAGAGAAGGAGGAAGCGATAGCGATGCTGAGCCACGCTCTGGAGGAACATTCCGCAGACCTCATGTTCCTCGCAACGGCACCTGAATTCGACACTCTGCACGACGATCCAAGATTTCGAGCGATGATTGCGCGTATTGGCTTCCCTCAGGCGGAGTTGAATGCCGCCGAGTGGAAGCTGCCCGCCCACTAATCCGCACCTCTACTTGGCCACGCCGCTTCAGGACTGCGATTGTCCCGCCTTCGCCATAATTTGCAGTGGTTAGGACGCGGCAGTTTTGCTTAGGCACCATCAGTTCTGCGGCGATGAATTGTGGGTGGGTGCGTCCGAGGGCGAAGCCGACGAACCGCCCTTATAGAAACGCCGGAGATTCGGTGACCCGGGCAGCTGCGAATTTTCCGCCATCCCCGAGAGTGTCTTGTCCATTGGTGGGTGGGCGAATTGCCCTCCTCCGGGCTGGCTGCGCAATACGAGCCAGTCTTTTGCGTGGCGGGACAGGAAGTAGGACATCTGCATTGTTGTTCCACCCTGTTTGAGGCGGAATGTGACGTTGGCCTGCGCTTGCTCCCCTTGAATGGAAATCGAGTCAATCGCCATGTCCATTGCCGACATGTTGATTCCAGAATTTTCCTTCAGATGGCGCTCGATTGCTGCTCCGATGGCCGCCTCGTTGGGTGAGGCCGCAGATACGGCTGACGTCGGGGGAGCGGCTGGGGCAACGTTCGCAGAATTTGCACCACCGGTGACGGAGTTCTGCGGCGCGGATTGCTGGACTTTCCCGCATCCGGCAGCGCAGAACACGATAATCGTCAATCCGATGAAGCCTCTGCGAAATTTCATGCCCGAAATCACTCCTCGAATCGGGTAGCCAGTACAACGTGAAGCCCCGCGATTATTGTCACACGTCTACGCGGCCATCTGCCAAATCTCTCCTCAGCAATGCCGCGCACTTCATCTCTTCGCCGCCTTCGGCGGTCATGTCACGCATTCCGAATTTAACCCCAATCTTCTTCAGGAACGTGTTGGGGGGATCGCCCCCGGCGAAAATCCAAATATAGTCGTTGGGGATTTCCTGCGGGACCCCGTTGACGTCGAGAACTGCCGAATTGGTCTTGAATTCGACCGGCACCGAATTGAAAATGACTTTCACCTTCCCCTTCCGTATGCACTCGGCGATGCGTTGTGAGTTCCTCTCCTTGATCCGTGAGAAAGCTTCCTTTCGATAGGACAGTGTCACGCTGTTGCCGACCTGAAAAGCCAATCCCATGGCGGCCTCTACCGCACTGTCGCCTCCACCGACGACCAAAATGCGTTTGTTCACATAGTGGTCCGCTTCAATCAACCGATACATTACCTTTGGCAAGTCTTCGCCCTTCACCCCGAGTTTTCTTGGGCTGCCTGCCCTGCCCAGCGCCAGGATTACCGCGCAGGCCCGGTATTGTGACTTCAGTGTGCTAACGGTAAGAATTCCGTCTTCGCCTTTCTTGATGTCCTCTACTTTTTCACCCTGCCGGCACTTGAAGTCAGCGCGTTGCATCACTTTTTTCCAAAAATCAATCAACTCTTCCTTAGTCAGCTCGGTCTTTTTGAATTTTCCGTACATCGGAAACTCGACTGGACTGGTCATGACCAGTTTTTGCCGGGGATATTTCGCCACCGTACCACCAATTTCAGACTCGTCCATGGTGATGTAATTGAGTTTTCTTTCCACAGCGCGTAACGACGCGCTGATTCCCGCAGGTCCGGCGCCAACGATGAGCACATCGTATACACCCGCGGAAGCCCGGCTGGTGCGATTGCTGGAAATGCGACTGGCGATGGTGTCCACGCACTGCCGGCCCTGCGTCACGGCATTTTTGATCAAGGCAAGCCCGCCGAGTTCTCCGGCGATGAACAGATTCGGAACAATGGTTTCATACTCGGAAGTCAAATAAGGCATGTCCGCGCCCATGCTGGGATCGGTCATCACCATGGTGATGGCTCCGACGGGGCAGGCATCGGCACAGAGACTGTGCCCAATACACTTAGAACCATTTACAATGGCTGCCTTGCCCCCGACCATGGCCAGGACATCTCCCTCCGGGCAAACAGTGGTGCAGGCAGCGCAGCCGATACAGTAATTGGCATCGATATGAGGATGCTGAGCGCGCGGACCATCGGATCGCAGTTTCCCTTGCTCGGTGGCGCGCATGGCCGCCGCTTCCGTCTTCTTGAGCCCCTTCAAGTAGCCGCGCATGAAAAACAGCACGACGGCCGCAGCAAATAGAAATGCGAATAGATTCTCCATGATTTTTTACAAATACCCGAAGAGCATGGCCGTGGCAATGTGAAGAATTGCCAACACAACGAAGGCATAGCTAAACGGGCGATGCACGATGTGCCACAGCTGGAATACCTGCTGTGAGCGCGACAGAAATACCATGCGCTTTGACATAGCCGCTTGACGGCGGGCAATGTGCACGATGCGCTCGAGCTCCTGATTTTGTGAGGAAAGAATTCCGCCAATGGCCGCCAATGACCCGCCGAAACTCAGTGCTCGGCGGCGAAGCGCAGCCACACGGAATGGACGCGCCAGGTCCAGTACCAGCATCCAGCAAAGCGCACCCGTGGCCGACTTATGACTCACCTGATCCACGCTGGGAATATGAAATGCGGCGGTCAACTCCTGGGCCGTGAACATCTTCTGGCCGCTGAGAAGATGCGCCAGTTGAACTTGCTCGTCCTGAAGTTCCTGCCAGGTGAACTCGGCTGAATTTAGGCGCCTGGGAATTTGCGCATAGATGTAGCGGCCCACGACACCGCTCAGGGCCACCGCGACCATGATCCAAAACGCCATGCCGGCGATCCCTCGAAATTTGAACGCGGCGTGGAATGCAATGATGATCGGGGCGCTGATCCCCAGAACGATGTGGAAGTCGAGCCAATGTTTCGTAGTCCCGAAGCTACCCAGCCAGCCCCAGCGTTTGCGGAAATAGTAGAGGTAGATGAGTAGGAACAACGCCACGCCGAAGATTCCCAGGTTGATGCCGATTGCGCCGCTGGGCCGCAATAGGTGATGTTTGGGGGAATGTGGGCGCTCCAAGGCGGCGAGGGAGTAATAGTCGTAGCCGTAAGCGGCGACGGTTAAGCAGAACGCGCATGCGATGGCCCAGGCGCCCGCAAGCCTCAAAAGGTGGCCCCGTTCCGGATCCGGCGCGGTCCCAGCCAGGGGACCAATGGTGGTGTTGGTGATCATGGTTTTTGTGTCTCCACAAGTCTTACGTCCACTCGATATTTGCGGTAGTCCGTGAAACGATGGACGTTTCGCCAGTGTTGGCGGGGTGTTTCCAAGTCCACGGTCGCTGAGATCGGCAGCCACTGCGGTTCCTTTTCATCCCGCAACGGAATGGGGCCGAAAACGAGTTCAGCGCGGATAGCTTTCAGTCCCATATCCGCGATGTTTGAGCCGACTTCGGCGGAAATGCGATGGATCGCTCCAGTTCCTGCTTCGATCCAGGCAATGCCTGTCAGGATCACGGGGCGGTCGGCGGCAACCATCTGGTAAAGCGCAGGCGCCGGCTTCTCCGGTATTTGTTCGAAGGCATAGCGCGCTAGTTGCACACCCTGCCACGTGTCGTCGGTCAGACGGGTAAAGCTGAAGCTGGATTCGTAGTGGGGGTGAAGGATCATTGCCAGACCCGAGAATCCATAGGTTTCAAGCAGGGGCCGGGATTCGACATGCGGCGGCTTCTTTTCGAGCAGTCGCTGCTCGTCTACTCGCAGGACGCCGTCGTCAAAGCGCATGCGCAAGATGGAGTCGTAAACAATCTCCTGCTTGTATTCGACTTTCGAATCACCCTTAATCTTTTGTTGCGAAATATCTTCTTCATATCGAAGCGTTCCAAACTCCTCGAAGAATTGCTGCGCGCGGGCGCGCGCTTTTTCGAGCGTCGGGTCGAGTTGATCATGATTCTGAGCCGTCACGCTTGCCGGGAAGCGCAGGATTAGAATCGCTAGCACGAGAAGGCACACCCACAATCTGGCCAGGATTGGCCATGGGGCCGCGGCTTTTTCATTGTGCTTCAATGTCATCCTCAAAACCGCTTTCCGACAATGAATTGAACCTGGTCATAATTCATGGTCCCGCCGCGTTGCCAGGTATAGCCCGCCTGGAAAAACACCACCTTTGCAAGCCACCAATCGAGATAAGTGCTGATGAAATGGGTCTGCGAAGTCCGCGTAAGGGTGGAGTTGAAATTTTGAACTCCGCCAAGGAGTTCCCACTGGAAATTTTCGCGGAAGGAGCGGGAGAGCGAGATTGCCTTGTATTCTCCGGAGCCAAAAGAGCTGTTGAATTTCGAATAGCGAAGATCGGCGCGGATTCCGGTCTTCTTGATTTCCCCCAGAGTGATGCCGAAGAGCTGATTCCAGGAGCTCTTCGAATCTCCGGTGCGTGAACTCTGGCCGATGGTCGTGTAAAAGGAAATCTTCTGCGGGAGATTGACGCGCACGCCTCCGCTGATGCCCTGGAAGAGATACTTGTCCAGGAGACCCGTGCCGATCAGGTTCGTGTCGAACGTTGGTATATCGCGGAAGTACGTGTCATTCAGGTTGAATTCCAAGTGTTTGTTTGGCTGAAACCGCAGCGTCAGGTAGCTACGGTTCAATCCACCGTTGCTTGTTACGGTTGGTGGTGAGGACCCGTCGGTGCTTGTGGGAATGACGATGGTATGAGGCGTATCGAACTCAATGGAGTTATAAAGTGCGACTTTCGGACCGAAGAAGATTCCGGTCTCCTCGAACAAGAAATCGCGGTTGGCGTGCCAACCAAGCGTGCTGACCCCAAGCCCAAACGTTGACGTGTAGCGGACACCGCCGAAATCCCCACCGGAAAAGTTGACGAACGCGCCGCCAATCCTCTGATTCGGATTGTAATCGTAGGAGGTCGGATCGGGCGTGGAACCCGCAAAGATACCAACAATCGTATGTTCTCCAACTCTGCGCCCAAAGTAGCCGCCGTCGATCGTGTCGAGGCTGGTTGCCCAGGGGAGGTAAAGCCGCCCGCCACCGGCTACCCAGGGTGAATTGGGATTGTCGTAAGTCATTGCCAGGTGGTAGGTGCGGTTAATCATTTCGGTGATGGTGGCCGGCTGCGCGGGGCCGCTCAACGTCGTGAACCGGCCGCGCCAGTAGCCATTGAAATCCCAGTAGGTGCCGCCGATTCGTCTCATATCCATCCGCACAACCATGCCTATTTCCGAACTCGTACTCGAGGCACTTCCCCGCGTAAAGACGGTGCTGTACTCGACGCCGATCATGCCCCGTGTGCGGTTTATTTCAGGCGATGGCGGCCGCGGAACTGCGGCGCGCGCCTCCTCCACCGCAGGGTCGCCCGAAGTGAAGGAGATGACTTGCGGGTAGGCGCGGCCTCCTGTCAAACGTTCTTGCTTCTTCTGCTCTTCGTGCTGCTGCTTGACTTCTTCAGCTGCGAATCGGGCAACGTCACCCACTTCGACCGGGTCCGTGGATGAGGCGATTTCACAGACGGCCGATGACTCCGCCACGGAAACGACGCGCAGTGTGGCGATCAAGCCCGATGGAGGAGTCGGACCAGGCGTGGTCCGATTTGCGGAAACGGGCGCCAGCATTGGTTGGCGTTCAATCACCAATTGTTGTCCCTCTTTTATTCCCGCCGCCCGGCCGCGATCGAGATAGACCGCGCCTTGCGCGACATATTTCACCCGAAACGTGGCGCGTTCGAGGGCCTCTTGCCCTGCCGCAAAAAAAGGGAACGCCCCGATGAGCATCGGGGCGACGGACAATAACAATAGTCTCTCCCTAGTCATCCCCTCCGCCCCCGTTTTTGTGACAGGCATAACAGTTCACACTGTTGTACACGTATCCCGATATGCCCTGATGGCGGGAATCGGTCTGTGTTTTGGCGTGGCAATTGGTGCACTGGAAAATCGCATAGTTGTTGGGGTTGGTGTGGCACGTCGAGCACACGCCGTTGGCTCCGCCGTGATTCATCGACCACCAGGTGTGATTAAACGTCGCACCCAACCAGTTCGTGGTGATCCAAGTGGTGTGGCAGGTGACGCACGTCGTTGGGAAACCAGCGGCCGTGTGGTTCGGATCCGTCGTCCCCAGATAGTCCGCTTTGTGGCAGGAGTAGCAATCCGTCGGGGTGCCGGCAAATACTCCGCCGATGTGGCACTGGCTGCAGGCGACCTTTGTATGCGGACCCTGCAGCGGGAATGGGGTGTTGTTGTGGTTAAACGTTGCGTTCAGCCACGTCGTCGTCGTGTGGCACATGGTGCAATCCTGCGGGAATCCGCCGGTGACGTGATTGGGAATACCGGCCATGTTCGCAGTGTTGTTGTAGTCCTGCTGGTGGCAGCCGACGCATGTGGTCGGGAGCGTCCCCTTGTAATTGTCTGTGTGGCAAGTGGCGCACGGGACATTCACGTGCGCGCCGGTGAGGGGGAACGTGGTGGTGCTGTGGTCGAACTTGGCATTGAGCCACGATGAAGTGTTGTGGCACACGGTGCAATCCTGCGGAAAATTCAAACCCACGTGGTTTGGAACGCCGGCGATCGTCGCGGTCTTGTTGTAGTCCGGTTGGTGGCAGCCGTAGCAGGTGGTCGGGGCACTCGCGTAACTACCTCCCGTGTGGCACTGCGTGCACTGCAAATTGGCATGCCCGTTGGTGAGCGGGAAGAACTGGTTGTGGTTGAAATTCGCCGAATCCCAGCCGGCCGTGGTGTGACAAGTAGCGCAGGCTGATGCCGCAAATCCGGCCTGAGCGTGCGGCGGATTGTTTGTCGCGTTGTAAGTGGCCATGTGGCACGAAGCGCAGTCCGCGGACAGGCCTTTGTATACGCCGCTGGAATGGCAACTATTGCATGCGACGCCGATATGTTTTCCGGTGAGCGGGAATGTTGTTTGCGTAGTGTGGTCGAATTTCCCGTCCGCCCAGGCGATGGTGTCGTGGCACGTCGCGCAAATGGCCGGAGGAAAGCCGGCCTGGATGTGCGGCGGATTCGTCGCGGAGTTGAACTTATCAATGTGGCAGCCGCTGCAAGTCGAGGGGGCGTTGGCATAACTTCCGCCCGTATGGCATTGCGTGCACTGCAATCCCGCGTGCGCATTGGTCAGCGGGAAGAACTGGGCGTGATTGAAGGATGCCTGGTCCCATCCCGCGGGGGTGTGGCAGGTCGCGCAGGCGGCGGCCGTGAAGCCTGCCTGCGCGTGCGGCGGATTGTTCGTGGAATTGTATTGCGTCATGTGGCAGGAGGCGCAATCCGTCGGTGTGCCTGCGAATTTGCCATTGATGTGGCACAGGTTGCAGGCCACATTTACGTGCTTCCCGATCAGCGGGAAATTGGTGAACTTGTTGTGGTCAAACGTGGCGTTGAACCACGTTGTCGTGTCGTGGCAGGTCTGGCACTGCTGCGAGAAACCCGCCTGCACGTGCGGGGGATTGTTTGTCTTATTGAAATCCGGGGCGTGGCATCCGTAGCAATTCGCCGGTGTGCCTTTGAACTGGCCGTTGATGTGGCAGGCCGTGCATTCCAAGGACGCATGTGCACCGGTTAGCGCGTAACCGGTAAACTTTAAGTGATCGAACTTGGCATCGAACCAGGTGTCCGCGCTGTGGCACGACTCACACGTGGTGGGAAAACTGGAAGCCTTGTGGTCCGGATTGATGGCTCTCTGGAAATCCGCGGTGTGGCACGAAAGGCAGGTCGTTGCCAGCCCCTGGAACTGCCCCACCGCTTCGCCCTTGTGGCAGTCCGCACATTCGAGCGTGGCGTGCATTCCAAGCAGTGGAAACCTGTTGCTGTGCTGCTTCAATTCCTGGGTGTGAATGTTCCAGCCTTTGACGGTGTGACACTGCTCGCATGCGGCGCCCAATTGTCCGCGATGGATGTCCGCGTGGCATGCGGAGCAGGCCGTGCTGATCTTCTTGAACTCGGGGTTCGTATGGCATTCGGTGCAGCCCACTTTTTCGTGCATGCCGAGAAGCGGATAGCGAGTGCGGTTGTGGTCGAATTCCGGAATACCGCGAATCGGTTTCCAACTGGTGTTGGTGTGGCAGTTTTCGCAGGGGATGTTGATGACGCCGTGCGGATTCCGGCTAGATTTTTTCTGCGCGTGAACGGAATGCAATCCAAAGGCGAGGAAGAGCCCAGCAACGACTGCCACCTGGATTAGGCTCGTCTTCAACATGGACACCAGTCCCGTTCGAACCGTGCGCATGGGCTGGGAAGGATGTTGAAAAGCCTACAGTTGTTAGCCACGCCTCTCAACTGGCCCGGAGGTCAGTTTTGGGACAGTACTAAATCCAGAACGCCGGCTGTGCTCCTTCGACGTACCGTTTCCTTTGGTGACATGGACGCACAGCAGCGCCGTTCTCCTGGCCAACAAATCAGTCCGCACCAACAAAATAAACATCGTCACTCCGGTCGAGTAACGAACACTTCGATTCGCTATCGTGATGGTTGGGTGGTGTGAATTGTGAAAAAATTTTGAATTATTCTAATTTGCCATTTTTTGCACGCTGCGATTTGCAGAGGAACCATTTGTGGCACCGCAATCCATGATCAATTGTGACAATCAACACAACGGCGCGGCGTGGGTTTGTAGAAAAGCACTCGTTTCGCTCCGACGACTCGAAATCCTTTGTGACACTGGTCACACGCGACCTTTTCGTGCGCGCCCTTCAGTGAGAAATCTGTTTGTGTTTCATGGTTGAACAGCGAAGGCTTCCACTTGTTTGAGTTGTGACATTCCTCACATTTCCGCGCCTGACCGGACTTTGTAAATTGACCGGCATGAATGTCCTCGTGGCACCCGGAGCAAGCTGTCGGCGCGGTTTTGAAGGACGCCGCACTGAGTTTTCCTCCCGGCTCAGCCGGCTTGTGGCATTCGTCGCATTGCAATTTTATGTGCGCGCCGATTAGCGGAAAGGAAGTCTTCGAATGATCGAAGCCGGGTAGATCCATCCAGGACTTCAGCGAATGGCAGGCCTCGCATCCTTTCGCAGTTCCGGCCGGACCCTTCTCGGCCATGCGGTCCTTGAACTGGCCGTTGTGCGGATCCTTGTGGCAGCCGGTGCAGGTGCGGTCCTCAAATTGGTACGGCACGACTTTGGCTGAGTAGCCGACACGATCCTTCGTGTGGCATTCCCCGCAAGTGATGGCCAGGTGCGCGCCCGCCAGCGGGTAGCGGCTCTTCTGGTGCTGTGCGATGGAATAGGTGGAAGGTTGGAAGCCCGCAACCACATGGCACGGTTCACAGCGGCCGTTGTAAGGCGCCTTCGCGAATTGGCCGCCGTGAACATCGGCGTGGCAATCCAGACAATTTGCGAAGGCAACCTTGTAGCGCGTGGCCGCCCCGGCCGGAACGTGACATTTAGCGCATGGAACGCTGATGTGCTTGCCATCGAGCGGATATGCCGAAGTCCTATGCTGCAAGACTCCGAACCCCGACGGCTTCCAGCCCTCGACGGTGTGGCACTCGGCGCATTCGCCCTTCTGCTGCCGCTTGGCGAACTGTCCGCTGTGCGGATCCGGCGTGTGACAATCGGAACACTTCTCAAATGCGACGGGCTTCTTGAAATTGCCGCCGGCGTGGCATTTGAGGCAATCCACTTCGACGTGCTTGCCGAGCAACGGATACTTTGTCTTCGAGTGGTCGAACTGCTGGCTGGCCGGAATCTTCTTCCAACCGCTGGTTGTGTGGCAGGTTTCGCAGGCCCGCGGAAATGCGCCGTGATGCGCGTCGGCGTGGCAATCGGAACACTTGGCAAAGAGAATGCCAGTCAGGCGCGCGGGACTGCCGGGAGTCACCGGAGTGTGGCATTTGGCGCACGGCACATGCGCGTGCAATCCGGTCAGCGGAAAGCGCGTCTTGTTATGATCAATCTTTGTCGCTACCTTCCAATCCGCGAAGTTGTGGCACTGCGTGCAATTCTGCCCGAGCTGTCCTTTGTGCGGATCCTCATGGCAACTCACGCACTCCTGCGAGAGGCCCAGGAATGATCGGCGGAGCTCCTTCATCTTGATCTGCGGTTTTACGCTCGCGCCGATCCGCGCGGGCATGTGGCAGCGGTTGCAATCGATGCCCGCGTGTTTGCCTTCAAGGACGTAGCCGGTCTGCTTGTGATCGAATTCCTTTTGTGACGGGACCCAATGGATGAGCGGGAAATCCGCGCCGTTGTGGTCGGAGTGGCATTTGGCGCAATCTTCCTTGTTTGAGAAGCGGGCGTGCAAGCCGCGGCCTTGCGCGAGCTCCTGCGCAATCTCTGTGTGGCATTCGGTGCATTTCAGGCTTGCAGTGCCTTTGCCGAAGGCGTGACAGGTTGTGCATTGCGTCGGTCCGTTCAGCGACTCGTGCGCCTTGGCCAGAGGCCCGGGAGAGATTTGCGCGCGAGTGATTTTACCGACGCACAGCAGGAGCAGAAATGTCGCCACGGTAACTCTGCCGAGCAAGGCGAGCGGCCGCATGCGCAAGAACACCAATGCTCGGATGAGATTCATGTTCCCGAGGATGGTTCCATTTCTATTTTTTGTGGAATCGAGCAGGGCTGAGAATTGAAATGGTAGCAGGTGATGCGGCGAGGGAATCAAAAAATCGCTGCGGCGTTCGTGCACTGCAACTGCTGGTGGAATGTTGCCGCGGCTGCAAACATTTTCGCGGGTGAAACTTTGCAGAAGAGAAAAACCAATCAAATGCTGGGGAAGGGGTGGTGAGCCGCGCAGGACTTGAACCTGCAACCCGCTGATTAAGAGTCAGCTGCTCTACCAATTGAGCTAGCGGCCCAGCAAACCTGCATTTTAACACGAGACAATCTTTGCCCCAACGGCTTCCCGGCGGCTTCATGGATGCCGCAGCTTGGCCGCGATTTCCTTGGCCACTTGACGCGCGTGGACCAAATCGCCGGGACCGAGCGAAATGGCGGCGACGCGGGCGTGTCCGCCGCCGCCGTATTTCTCGCACAGTGAGGCCAGATTCACTTCTGAGGAAAACTCCTTCCACGGGCTGGTGCCCACGGAAACCTTCGAGCGCATGGGCGAAGCGCTCACACCCACGGAGTACAAGGCATCGGGGAACAAATAATAAGGAATAAATTTGTTGTAGCCCTCGAGATCGAGATCGCTGACGTCGAAATAAATGACGCCGTCGCGCGCTTCGGCGCGCTCGCGCAGAATTTCCACCGAGCGGCGATGGCGCTCGAGCAGCGGGCCGAGATATTTTTTCACGATGGGCAATTGCACCATTTCGCTGAGCGACAGGCGCGCCAGGTCGGGAATTATTTTCGGGACCAGATCCGGGTCGGGCGCGGCCTCGATGACCAAGGCAAGCTGCGTGGCCGGCTCGGCCAGGCCCACGGCCACTTCCGGCGATTCGAATTGCGCGCCGTCAATGATGTCGCCCCAATGAATCAGCTCGGCCAGCGGGCGGGCGTCGAATCCGAATTTTTCGGCGGCGATGGTGGCCAGAAATTTGGTGCAGGATTTGTAGGTGGGATCGTAAAACTTTTTTCCGGAGTGGTCGTGGTGGAAATGCTCGGCGTCCTGGGGGGTGAGGAAGGCGCTCTGGTGGTGATCGAACCACCAGGTCAGGCGCGGTGAGCTAGAATATTTGAAGTCCACGATGGCGTTCTCATCGCCGTCGAACATGCCTTCCTCGAAGGGCTTGGAAGCCTTGTGGGTCATGCCGGTAAACAGGAATTCGGCATCTGGATGGATGCGCTCGCGGTAAAAGCGCGTGAAGATGGCCGCCGAGGAGGCGCCGTCGAAGCATTTATCATGGAAACAAAGCCGAACCTTCAATGCACGCTCCTGGGCCCGGTGTGGCGGGATACTTTCCAGCGTCAAGGAAAGCCAATAAAGATGGACGCTCCGTTTCCGGTTGTCAAGTGGGATTGGGTTGCGGCGCATTGGCGCATTTCGTCGAGCCAGATTTTCCCGCCCTGGTCCGGGTGCGACGAGTAGATGCCTGGAGGCAAGGAGGCACGGAAACAGGGAGGCATGGAAAGAAGGAAGGAACAGCGACGGCCGGAGTTGGAGGTTCGAGCGAAAGCGGATCGCGCCCGCTACCCTGTTTCCCCTCGGTTTCCTCCTGCACCCGTCGGTGCAGGGCTGGGCCTCGCTTCGGGAGGGCCATCCTCGCCGGATGACAACGGCCCAAAAGCAGATCCCTCGCTGAACTTCGCTTCGGGACACCGACCCTTGTTGGGTCGGTGCTTTCGCCGGAGAAGAAAATGCGAATGAAATGTTGCAAGATAGTAACTGGGGGGGAGGGGGGCTTTTTGTACCGAGTAGAAAAAATTAAGTGGTTGAAGGAAGAGGGTTTATGGCGATTTCTATTAATTGGTGTACCGATTAGAATTTCTGGCAGCGGAGGGCGAAACCGGGTA